>WNFU01003547.1_pt1 | contig 27887 bp, 24 predicted proteins | sample 5400121 | NCBI WGS metagenome assembly WNFU01 (sample SAMN13153360, study PRJNA577476) | soil metagenome | isolation source: 100 cm soil or saprolite under grassland replicate 1 | place: USA:California | collected 2016-06-15 | reverse complement strand
GTTCGAGGTCAAGGCCACCCATGGCGACACGCACCTGGGCGGCGACGACTGGGACCAGCGGATCATCGACTGGATGGTCAAGACGTTCAAGGAGCGCGAGAACGTCGACCTGTCGAAGGACCGGATGGCCCAGCAGCGGCTGAAGGAGGCCGCGGAGAAGGCCAAGATCGAGCTGTCCCAGACCACCGAGACCACCATCAACCTGCCGTTCGTCACCGCGGCGCCACAGCCGGACGGCACGATGAGCCCTCTGCACCTGGAGATGAAGCTCACCCGCGCCGAGTTCGAGCGGATGACCGAGGACCTCCTCGAGCGGACCAAGGGCCCCTTCAAGCAGGCGGTGGCGGACTGGGGCAAGGACGTCTCCCAGATCGACCACGTGATCCTGGTGGGCGGGGCGACGCGTATGCCCATGATCCAGGAGCTCGTCCGCTCGCTGACCGGCGGCAAGGAGCCCCACAAGGGCGTGAACCCGGACGAGGTCGTGGCGGTCGGCGCGGCCATCCAGGCCGGCGTGCTGAAGGGCGAGGTGAAGGACATCCTGCTGCTGGACGTCACGCCGCTGTCCCTCGGCGTGCAGACGCTCGGCGGCATCTTCACCAAGCTCATCGAGCGCAACACCACCATCCCCACCAAGAAGAGCGAGGTCTTCACCACGGCCGAGGACGGCCAGACCACGGTGGAGATCGACGTGCTCCAGGGCGAGGGCGAGACCGTCTACTCGCCCGGGGTGCGCTCGCTCGGGAAGTTCCACCTCATGGGAATCCCGCCGGCGCCACGCGGCATGCCGCAGATCGAGGTGGCGTTCGACATCGATGCGAACGGCATCGTGAACGTCTCGGCCAAGGACCTCGCCACCGGCAAGGAGCAGGCCATGACCATCACCGGCGGCACGGCCCTGTCCAAGGAGGACATCGACCGGATGATGGTCGACGCGGAGAAGTTCGCCGAGGAGGACCACCGGCGGCGTGAGGCCGCCGAGGCCCGCAACCGCGGCGACCAGCTCACCTACCAGGTGGACAAGGCCCTCACCGAGTACGGGGACAAGGTGCCGGCCGAGGACCGGGAGGCCCTGGTGAAGGCGAACGACGAGGCCAAGGAGGCCCTGAAGGGCGACGACATCGACGCGATCAAGGCCGCCACCGACGCGCTGATGGAGGCCTTCCAGAAGGTCGGGCAGGCCATGTACCAGGCCCAGCAGGCCTCGGAAGCCCAGCAGCAGGCCGCCGCGGGCGGCTCGGGCGGCTCCACGGCCACCGGCTCCACCGGCGGGGAGGGCTCGACCGGCGAGGGCGAGGTCGTCGAGGGCGAGATCGTGGACGAGGGAGGTGCGTCGTGACGGGCGAGCACGAGCGTCACGACGAGCGCCCGGAGCGGCCGCGGGTCAAGGTGACCGACAAGCGCCGGGTCCGAGCCGACGAGGCCGGATCGGCGCCGGCGGGCCACGGTCCCAGTCCGCCGGTCGTCGAGCAGGGCGGCGAGCCCGTGCTCGGCGTGGGCGAGGGCGTGGACCGGGCGGAGCGCGAGCTCGAGGACACCCGGCGCCAGGCCGCCGAGTACCTCGAGCACCTCCAGCGGATCAAGGCCGAGTTCGACAACTACCGCAAGCGCGTGCTGAAGGAGCAGACCCGGGCCGTCGACATGGCCTCGGAGCCGCTGGTGCGCCGGCTGCTCGAGGTGCTGGACGAGTTCGACCTCGCGCTCATGGCGGCCGAGCAGAAGCCGGACTTCGACCGGTTCCTGCACGGCGTCGAGCTCGTGTACGCGAAGCTCCAGGAGATCCTGCGCGCCGAGGGGCTCCAGCGCATCGATGCCGACGGCGAGCCGTTCGACCCGGAGCGCCACGAGGCCCTCATGCAGTCGGGCGAGCACGACGGCGAGCCAGTCGTCTCCGACGTCCTCCGCCAGGGCTACACGCTGAAGGGCCGGGTCATCCGTCCGGCCGGCGTGAAGGTGACTCGGCGGTAGGGGGAGCGGCGTGAACGGGGACATCCGACGGGAGTGGCTGGAGAAGGACTACTACAGGGTCCTCGGCGTCCCCACGAACGCGTCCCAGGCCGACGTGAAGAAGGCCTACCGGAAGCTCGCGCAGAAGAACCACCCCGACGCGAACCCGGGGAACAAGGAGGCGGAGGAGCGGTTCAAGGAGATCTCCGTCGCCTACGACGTGCTCGGCGACGAGGCCAAGCGCAAGCAGTACGACCAGGTCCGCCAGATGGCAACGTCCGGCTTCGGCCCCGGCCGGGGCGGGTTCGGCGGCGCCGGCTTCGGTGGGCCCGTCGGCGGCCGCGTGCACGTCGAGGGGTTCCCGTTCGACGCGGAGGGGTTCGGCGACCTCGGAGACCTGTTCAGCGTGTTCACGGGCGGGGGCCGGCGCGGTCGCGGGCGGCAGACCGACACGGGAGCCGACCTCGAGACGGAGGTCCGGATCTCGTTCGAGGACGCCATGCAGGGCACCACGGTCCCCGTGAAGATCCGGGGCCCGGCGCCGTGCTCGACGTGCGGGGGCTCGGGGGCCGAACTGGGCACCCAGGTCATCACCTGTCCGGACTGCGGCGGGTCGGGACAGGTCGCCGTGAACCAGGGTTTCTTCCAGATGGCCCGGACGTGCCCCCGGTGCGGCGGCTCGGGCCGGATCGTCGAGCACCCCTGCCACACGTGCCGGGGCTCGGGCGTGGAGCAGAAGACCCGCCAGTTCAAGGTGCGGATCCCGGCCGGCGTCCAGGACGGCGCCCGCATCAAGCTGGCCGGGCGCGGCGAGGCCGGGCGCACGGGCGGGCCGGCGGGCGACCTGTACGTCGTCGTTCGCGTGTCGCCGCACCGGCTGTTCGGCCGTCGGGGCGCCGATCTCACGATCGATCTGCCGGTCTCGTATCCGGAGGCGGCGCTCGGGGCGAACGTCCAGGTTCCCACGTTGAACGGGCCGGTGACCCTGAAGATCCCGTCGGGCACGACGACCGGCAAGACGTTCCGCATCCGGGGGAAGGGCGCGCCGAAGCGCGGCGGGCACGGGGACCTGCTCGTGACGGTGCGCGTGGACGTTCCCCAGAAGTTGTCCCGTGAGGAGAAGGACCTGCTGCGGCAGCTCCAGGAAGCCCAGAAGGAGTCGCCCCGTTCGAAGCTGGGGGTGGAGCAATGAGCGAGCGCTCGGGAGGACGTGACATGCCGAACCGGAGAGACCAGGCCATGCGCGAGGACCTCGGCGTCTACATCATCAGCGTCGCTGCCGAGCTGGCCGGCGTGCATCCGCAAACGCTGCGCATCTACGAGCGCCGCGGGCTGCTCCGCCCGGCGCGGACCGCGGGCAACACGCGACGGTATTCCGAGCGCGACATCGCCCGCCTTCGCGCGATCCAGCGGCTGACGCAGGAGGAGGGGGTCAACCTGGCCGGGGTCAGGATGATCGTGGAGCTCGAGAACGAGCTGGACCGGATGCGTTCGCAGATGGAGGCGATGGCTCGGGAGCTGGAACGGGCCCGCCGCCGGATGACCGAGGAGGCCGAGCGCGCGCGGCGAGAGACCCGCGTCGCGATCGTGCCGCTCCGAAGCGTCCCCCACATGCCGTGGGAGGTGAGTTCGTGAGCGCGAACCCGGCCGGCCTGGTGGAGCTCCGCGGACAGCGGGTGTCGGTCCGTCCGATCCGCGAGGAGGAGACGGAACGGTACCTGGCCCTGTTCGACCGGTCAGGAGACGAGACGCTGCAACGGTTCACGTCCTCGGCCTGGGGCCCATCCCGTGAGGCGTTGCTGAAGCGGGCCGAAACGTCGGGACGGTTCGTGGACGGCCATCTGGAACTGGCCATCGAGGCAGACGGCCAGCTGGCGGGCGTGGTCCAGGGCCACAACCCGGCGCGCTGCTTTCCGCCGGGGTCGTTCCTGATCGGCATCATCGTGGCAGCCGAGCACCGCGGGAAGGGCGTCGGTCGGGAAGCCGTGGGGCTCATGGCGTCGTACCTGTTCGAGCACGAGGGGGCGGAGCGCGTGCAGACGCCGACCGACGTCGAGAACGTCGCCATGCGGACGGTCAACGAGCGGTTGGGCTTCGTGATGGAGGGTGTGATGCGCTCGTACATGCCGGTGGGCGACGAGCGCCGGGATTACTGCATGTACGCGATGACGAGAGACGACTGGGAGAGAAACAGAGGGACATGGACCTTTCGAAGCTGACGCTGAAGTCGCAGGCGGCGCTGGAGGCTGCCAGGGAGCAGGCCTCGGCGCGCAACCAGCAGAGCATCGAGCCCGAGCACGTCCTGTTCGCGCTGCTGTCGGACCCGGAGGGAGTGATCTATCCGCTCCTGCACAGCCTGGGAACTTCGCCCCGCGTCCTGCGGGACCAGGTGGAGGAGGCCCTGGCCCGGATGCCGAAGGTGTACGCGCAGGGCGCCACGGGCGGCGGCGAGATCTACCTCTCCGCCGCCACCCGGCACATCCTGGAGCGCGGGTTCCAGGAGATGGCGGCCCTCGGAGACGAGTACCTCTCCACCGAGCACCTCCTGCTGGCGATGCTGGAGGGCGCCTCGAACGTCGCCCGGCTCCTCGAGGAAGCGGGCCTCACGCGGGAGTCGGTGCTGTCGGGCCTGGCGGAGGTGCGCGGACGGCAGCGGGTCACCGATCCCAACCCCGAGGAGAAGTACCAGGCGCTCGAGCGATACGGCCGGGACCTCACCGAGCTGGCGCGGGCCGGGAAGCTCGATCCCGTCATCGGACGGGACGACGAGATCCGCCGGGTCATCCAGGTGCTGTCGCGGCGAACGAAGAACAACCCAGTGCTGATCGGCGAGCCGGGCGTGGGCAAGACTGCCATCGTGGAGGGCCTGGCCCAGCGCATCGTCTCCGGCGACGTGCCCGAGGGCTTGAAGGGAAAGCGGGTGGTCGCGCTCGACATCGGAGCGCTGGTCGCGGGCTCGAAGTACCGCGGCGAGTTCGAGGAGCGGTTCAAGGCCGTGCTCCGTGAGATCGCCGACTCGCAGGGCGAGGTCGTCACCTTCATCGACGAGCTGCACACCGTGGTGGGTGCCGGCGCCGCCGAGGGTGCCGTCGACGCCGGCAACATGCTGAAGCCCATGCTGGCCCGGGGCGAGCTCCGGGCCATCGGGGCGACGACGCTCGACGAGTACCGCAAGCACGTGGAGAAGGACCCCGCGCTGGAGCGGCGGTTCCAGCCGGTGTTCGTGGACGAGCCGTCCGTCGAGGACACCATCGCCATCCTGCGGGGGTTGAAGGAGCGCTACGAGGTGCACCACGGCGTGCGGATCCAGGACTCCGCGCTGGTGGCGGCCGCGCTGCTGTCGCACCGCTACGTGAGCGGACGGTTCCTTCCGGACAAGGCCATCGACCTCATCGACGAGGCCGCGTCGCGCCTGCGCATCGAGATCGACTCGATGCCCCTCGAGATCGACGAGGTGGAGCGGCGCATCAAGCAGCTCGAGATCGAGCGCGCCGCCCTGCGCAAGGAGACCGACGAGGCCTCGAAGGAGCGCCTGGAGAAGCTCGAGCGCGAGCTGGCCGACCTCCAGGAACGCAGCGGCGCGATGAAGGCGCACTGGCAGCGCGAGAAGGAGCACATCGACCGGATCAGGTCCCTGAAGTCCGAGATCGAGGCCGCGCGCGGCGAGGCCGACCGGGCGGAGCGCGACGGCGACCTCGAACGGGCCGCCGAGCTGCGGTACGGACGCATCGTCGAGCTCCAACGGCAGGTCGACGCCGAGAACGACGCCCTGGCGGAGCTCCAGTCCGAGCAGAAGATGCTGAAGGAGGAGGTCGACGAGGAGGACGTTGCCGAGGTCGTCTCCAAGTGGACCGGCATCCCGGTCTCGCGCCTCATGGAGGGCGAGGTGGCGAAGCTCGTGCGCATGGAGGACGCCCTGCACGAGCGGGTGGTCGACCAGCACGAGGCGGTAGCGGCGGTCTCGAACGCGATCCGGCGGTCCCGCGCGGGGCTGTCGGACCCCAACAAGCCCATCGGCTCGTTCCTGTTCCTCGGGCCCACCGGCGTCGGCAAGACCGAGCTGGCCCGGGCGCTGGCCGAGTTCCTGTTCGACGACGAGCGAGCCATCGTCCGCATCGACATGAGCGAGTACCAGGAGCGCCACACCGTATCGCGGCTGATCGGCGCGCCGCCCGGCTACGTCGGCTACGAGGAGGGCGGCCAGCTCACCGAAACGGTACGGCGGCGCCCATACTCGGTGGTGCTGCTGGACGAGATCGAGAAGGCGCACCAGGACGCGTTCAACGTGCTGCTCCAGCTGCTGGACGACGGCCGGCTCACCGACGGGCAGGGCCGGACGGTGGACTTCCGCAACACCGTCGTGATCATGACCTCGAACCTGGGGTCGTTCGTCTACGCCGATCCGACGACGGGCGCGGAGGAGCGCCGGGAGAAGGTCCTGGCCGAGGTCCGGGCCACGTTCCGGCCGGAGTTCCTGAACCGGGTCGACGAGATCATCGTGTTCTCGCCGCTGGGACGGGACGAGATCGCGCAGATCGTGGACATCCAGCTCCGGCTGCTCCAGGAACGGCTGGCGGCGCGGAAGCTCGACGTCACGCTGACGGGGGCGGCCCGGGACTACCTGGCGGACCAAGGGTTTGACCCCACGTATGGCGCGAGGCCGCTGAAGCGGCTCATCCAGCGCGAGGTCCAGGACGCACTGGCCATGAAGCTGCTGTCCGGCGAGATCCGCGACGGCGACGCCGTCACGATCGACCGCGGCGACGAAGGTCTGGCGTTCCTGGTCCAGGAGCCTGTGCCGGCGGCATGACCCGCCTGGCCGGCTTGACGGGGCGAGGAACCCAGACCTGATCAGCCGAAGACGGCTTGGAAGCGCATGCCCTCGGCGTCCGGCCCGATCGGAACCAGGAAGATCTCGATCACGCCGAGCCGGTCGTTCTCGAGCCGGTAGATCCGCTGGGGGACCACCAGGTCCGGCGGCCCCCGGAAGACGACGGAGAACGGCTCCGCCCGTCCGGGCGTCGAGGACGGCGCCTCCGGGCCGGGGAACGGCGTCACCTCGACCAGCTGCACGGCGACCCGGTCACCGGATTCCAACGACAGGAGGAACGTCTCGCCGAGCCGTTCGGTGAACTGCTCGTGCGTCAGCGACTCGAGCGGAGGACGCCGCTCGTCCGCCTCCGTCACGGGCAGAGGCACTCGTTGAGGTATCCGGAGGCCAGCTGGGTGTCGAGGGGCCTGAGCTCGGAGGGGAAGGCCGGCACGGCCGGGACCGTCGCGAGGACGAGGTTCGTCAGGCTCCCGCCGGACGCTCCGACCTCCCGGATGTAGAGCGGACTCTGCACGACGTTCGTTGCGGGGTCGAGCGAGAGGACGCCCCTCGGCCCTTCCACCCGGGCTCCCGCCAGCGCGTTCGCGAGGCGGCGGAGTCCTCCCATCTCCTGGGCCCGGCGGGCCCCGGCCGCGAGGAGCAGCGCGGTGTCGTACCCGAGGACGGCGAAGACATCGGCGCTTCGGCCCGTCCGCTCCCGGTACGACTCCCGGAAGCGCGCGTTCGCGGGCGTGTCCAGGTTGCCCGCCCAGGAGAACGACGTCCTGATCCCGTTGGCGACGGGACCGAGCCGTGGCAGCACGTAGTCCTCCGTCAGGAGGCCGCCCCCCAACAGCGGCGCCCGCCCCCCCATGCCCCGGGCCGAGTACCCGCGGACCAGGTCCACCGCGGCGTCGCCCGTGTGGAGGGCGTAGACGAAGTCGGGGTCGGTCCGGCGGACCGTCCGGAACAGGGTTGCCAGCCCGCGCTTGCGTGGCTCGGTGTGCGTGACGACCGTCCCTGCGACCGTTCCGCCCGCGGCCTCGAATGCCCGGCGGAAGGCGTAGACGGTGTCGTAGCCGCTGTCGGCGAGGGACGTGGTGATCACGGCCCGGCGGCCGACGCGCTCGGCGGCCCAGGAGCCCATGGCGAAGCTGGACTGCCAGTAGTTCAGCGAGTTGTAGAGGAGATAGGGGCTCCGGGCGGGAGGCGAGGCCACGTGGGCGCCGATGTTGACGACCATGAGGGGGACCTGCCGCTCCTCGAAAAGGTCGGCGATGCGACGGGCCACCGGAGCGGTCACCCAGCCCACCACGACGTCCACCTTCTCGTCGTGCAGGAGCCGCTGCGCCGCCTCCCGGGCCCCCCCGTAGCCGCGGAACACGGTCTGCGTGACGATCCGGGCGGGGGTGGCTGCCAGCCCCGCGCCCGCCACCCCGGACCCCAGGAATCCCAGCCGCAGGCCCTCGAGCAGGTGATCGGCCATCGGCTCGTACCGGCTCCCGGTGGGCACCATCACGCCGACGTGGAGGCGCCGGCCGCCGAAGATGACCCGCCCCACCCCGTTCGTGCCGGGAAGGGCCAGGGCGGCACCGGCGCCGAGCCCGGTCAGTTGGAGGAAACGGCGGCGGTCCAATTTCCTGGGCGGCATCTCCTCATCCCTCCCGGTCGTTGTGGGCGGTCGCGTCCGCGCGGCGCCCCGACCACTCCATCAGGTGGTAGACCCCGCGATCGGCCACCCGGACGAAGCCCAGGCGGGCGTACAGCTCGAGGGCGGGGTTGAACATCTCCACGTGGATGCTGACCTTCCTACCGGAGCCGGCGGCCTCGTCCATGACCCGGCGGAGCAGGAAGCTCCCGACGCCCTGCCTCCGGTGCTCCGGCAGCAGGGCGATGTCCATGATCCGGACCTCCTCGGCCCACCGGTCGACGTACAGGCGGCCGGCGGGAAGGCCGTCCACGAGGACGACGTCGAACGAGGCGTCCGGGTAGTGCCGGCGGTAGTGAGTGTCCTGTGCCTCGAACTGCTGGCGCAGGAAGGTCTCTTTCTGCGCTTCGTCCCACTCGACCACGGCCAGCTCGTCGGCCCTCGTGGTGGCGTAGAGCCGGTACAGGAACTCCCGGTCCGACTGGGCGACCGGCCTGAGCGCGACCCGCCCGCCCACGTCGGGCCGCGACGCGACGGGCGCCGCCGCCTCGACGTTCGCCCGGTCGAGGGCTTCCATGGCCCGCGTGACTCCCATCTCTCCTCGCTAGCTCCGTTGGGGGAACACGCCCTGGAGGGCGATGCAGAAGTTGAAGGTGACATACGGCATCATGTTGTTGTGGGGCAGGTCCCCCCCCACGACTCCGAGCGCCTCGGGGGCGAACGGGGTGGTGTTCGCGTTCGCGGCGGTCTGGTAGGCGAATCCCCCCTGCGACGGCGCCAGCACCACGCCCGGCAGGGGGAGGAACACTTCAGCGGGATCGGCGGTGTGGGCCCCCACGGAGTGGGAGTGGGACGGCGTCTCGGATTCCAGAAGGGTGACCGTCTCCTGCCCGCCGGACTGGCCGAGGTCGTAGAGGGACAGCCCCGGGCCCTGGCCGGACTGCACGACCGTGCGGCCCTGGATGTCCGGGAGCGCGAAGTTGCTCGATCCATTGCCCCCGTACGTGGTCCCCAGCAGCGAGAACAGGGCGGTGTTCTGCGACAGCGGCAGGAGCTGGCCGTCGCAGAGCGCCCACCCGGTGGGAGCGAAGCTGAAGGGGAAGATCCTGATTTCGGCGACGAAGGGATCGGCCATCGTTCTCTCCTACGTGGGGCTCGGGAACGTCCCGAACAGGGAAATGATGAAGTTGATACAGAGGTAGGGCTGGAGGTTGGTGTGAGGTTGGCTTCCCCCCACCGGAGCGATGGAGGCGGCCGCCAGGCTCCCGTCGGTGACGTCCTGGATGTACATCTTCCCGACCGAGGACTGGGCCAGCACGTTGCCGCCCGGGCCGGTCTCCGTGGCGATGGAGGTCGTGGCCAGAAGGGGATGGGAGTGCGCCGGCACCTGCTGGACGGTCAGCGTCACCTCTTCCACCCCTCCGGCCTCAGCGAGGATGAAGCCGTTCCCCTGGTGGACGGGGACTCGGCTCCGCAGGTCGGGCACGGCGAACGTGGTCTGCCCGTCCCCTCCGTAGGTCGTCCCGATGAGGGTGAACAGGGTGCCGTTCTCCGATATCGGGAGGAGCTGTCCGTCGCAGAACTTCCACCCCGCCGGGGCGAAGTTCCCGGCGAACATCCGGATCTCACCGACGAATGGCGCCATCCTCTCTCCTTCAGTTGCGACTGGGGAAGATCCCCTGCAGGGCGATACAGAAGCTGAGCGTCAAGAACGGCTGCGCGTTCAGATGGGCCTGGCCGCCCCCCACCGATGTGACGGAGAGTGGCGAGATCGCGGTCAGGTTCCCGTCCGGGTCGTGGTAGATCTTGGCCTGCGTGTCGGCCAGGAGCGCGTTCGTGGGGTCCTGCGTGTTGGGGTTGGGACTCTCCCGGTCCGATCGCGTTGACCCCGTGAGGACGTGCGTGCCCACGGGCATCTCGGCCTGCGACAGGGTGTGAGCCTGTTCCCCTGCCCGCTCACCGAGCGTGTGGCCACTCCCGGCGTGGATGGGAGTCCTGGCCCGGAGGTCGGGCAGGGCGAAGTTGGTCGATCCGTTGCCCCCGTACGTCGTCCCCAGCAGCGAGAACAGAGCCTGGTTCTGGTTGATGGGCAAGAGCTGGCCGTTGCAGAACGCCCACCCCTTGGGGGCGAAGTTGAAGGACATGATCCGGATCTCGCTCAGGAACGGTTCGCTCATGCGCTCCTCCGCTCGCTCCTCACGGCGCCAGGCACCCCCCGCCGCCCGAGAACCCGGCCGACGAACCGTGCGACGCGGTGGCCGTGGTCCCAATGTTGTTGACCTCGATGAACGCCGCGACGAGGGCGTCGACCGTCGCGGCGTCCGGGTAGCCGGGAAGCCGGAACACGGTCCCCGAGAACCGGTTCCGAACCCGGATCCCCTCGGCGGTCCCGCTCGTCGCGTCGTTGCCGGTGAGGTCGGCGCACACCGCGGTGGTGTCGCCGCCGAGGGCGCCCGACTGGACGAAGATGGCCCGGTCGAACGACGAGGGTCCGCTCAAGTGAACCGTGTTCCCGGTCACGGTGGCGTCGAGGTTGGCGCTCCCGGTCGTGGCCTCGAGGTCGATGCCCCGGTTGTTCACGGTGTTCACGGTGTTGTTGGTGACGCCCACCCTGATGCTTCCCGCTCCCGTGGCGTTCACGGCGATGCCCGGGCCGGCCGACGGGTGCGTGTTCGTCACCTGGTTCCCGGAGATCGTCCCGGACAGGCTCGCCCCCGCCGTCGACCCACCGCCCAGGAACACGTTGATGGCGGTGGAGCCGCCATCGGTCCCCATCGTCGTCGTGTTGTCGCCGACGTCGAAGGTCAGGTCGGCAGCGCCGTTCACGTCGAGGTCGACGTGGACGAAGTTCGTGACGAACGTCGAGTTGGTGACGGACAGGTCGAGGGCGGCCGAGCCGCTGGCCAGGGCCTGGATCCCTCGGGACTGGTTCCTGGTGAACGAGCTGTTCGAGACCGCGGCGGTGACCTGGGCGGTCCCGTCGGCCTCCAGGGTCAGCCCCGCGTTCCCGCTGGCGCTGTTGGTGTCATGGACGTCGAGCCCCGACATCGTGAGGGACAGCGATCCACTCGTGTTGACGATCCGGACGTTGTCCTCGATGGACCCGGACACCTCGGTGTTCTCGATGGTCGATGCGCCCAGCAGGTTGTCGAAGCGGATCCCCGCCTCGTGGTCGGCGGCGCTGTCACCGGAGCCGAGCACCTTGTCCTGGCCGATGGTCACGTCGCTGACATTGCTTCCGTAGATCCCGTTGCCGGCTGCTCCGCTTACGGTGATCCGGCGAACCTCGACGCCGCTCGCAACCGTGAGGCCGTCTCCGCCCGCGTTCGTGATGACCGGGTTCGTCCCGCCGGCCGGCACCAGCTCGGCGCTGCCCACCGTGAGCCCGGCCGGCTGCCCCACCAGGAGCTGGTCCGTCTCCAGGACGAGCCCGCCGCCGTAGCTCCCGGACCCCGAGTACACGAAGACGATGTCGCCGGGGGCGTCCGGATCGCTCCCGCTGCTCAAGGGGGCGAGGCTGTCGTAGGGACTCCGTGATCGGCCGTCTCCGCCGCTCGCGGCGCTGTTGTCGACGTACCAGATCATTGGCCCGGACACGGTCACAGTGACGGTGGCCGACGCGGTGCCGCCGGCCCCGTCCTGGACGGTGTAGCCGAACGTGTCGTCGCCCGTGAATCCTGCGAGCGGCAGGTAGGTGAAGGTCCCGTCGGCGTTCATGTCGACCGTGCCGCCGTTCGCGGTGGAGCTCGTCCCGGCCACCGCCGTGAGCGACGGACCGTCCGGATCGGACGCCCCGTCGAGGACGGTCCCGGACACCGAGACGACCGGTTCCCCGGTCACGGTGGCGCCGACCGCGAAGAGCGTGTTCCCGAGGGCACCCGTGTAGGAGACGTCCGTCGCCGTGGGTGGCGTGTTGGACCCTTGGATGGTGACCGTGACGGTGGCCGAGTTGGAATCGTGGACGCCGTCGGAGGCCTTGTAGGTGAACGTGTCGGTGGCCGTCTGGCCGTTCCCCAGGCCGGCGAACTGGCCGTTCGGATCGTAGGTGACGTCGGCGCCGCCGTTCGTGATGGTCACCAGGCCGAGCGTCCCCGATGTGTTGACCGATGCGACGTGGATGGGGTCGTTCTCCGGGTCCGAGTCGTTCGCCAGGACGTCGATGACGACCGCGCTGTTCTTGTTCGTGGACGCCGTGTCGTCCGCCGCCGACGGCGCCAGGTTGACCGACTGGTACCCGTCGAACTCGGTGGACGGAGAAGTCCGCGTGGAACTCGCCCCGATCTGGACGACCACGGTGAACGACGAGCCTTGCGTGGAGGTGATGCGCGCGCCCGTCCAGTTCGCCAAGACCACGCTCGACGCGCTGTTCGCGGCGATCGAGTCCGAGCCGAACGTGCCGGAACTCTGGAGGAAGGTGCCACCGAGCGACGACTGGGCCGCCACGGGGGTGAGGGCCACAGTGGCGTGGTTCTTCCCGCAGACGACGATGGTGCGCGTGCTCCCGGCCGTGGCCGCCTTGTTCGACGGGGGACATGCGCTGCCGGGGGTGGAGGGACCGCCTGCCACGACGGCGTCGAGGACCTCGAACGTATAGGCGGTGACGGTCAGCGCTCCGGCTCCGGACGGTGCGGCCGCCAGGACGTCCGCGCTGTCGAACTTGCTGGTGCGGCTCACCGAGACGCTCCACGTCCCGCTCCGGTTGTCGGTGCCGGGAGCAGTCGCCGCCCTGACCTGGAACGCGGACGACGTCTCACCGGGCTGGATGTCGTCGCCGGTGCCGTTGTCGCTCCGGTATCTGCACATCGTGTCGGCACGTTGCGCGATCCATCCGGTGGGGGCCGATGGGCATCCCACGACCGTCCACTGGCTGTTGGGACGGCGGATCTCGACCGCCCCGATGCTGTTGGTCGTGCCGGTGTTTTCGATGGTGAACGTGAGCACGGTTCCCGCCGTGTCCCCCAGGTACTGGGCCGTCGGGCTCACCGACGCGGTGGCGCCGAAGGGAGCCGCCGGCACGGAGGCGACGAGCGCGGTGCCCACGATGACGATCGCGGCGCCCACGACGAAGATCAGCCGATAGCGAAGCCCTCCGCTCATCCCCCTCGTCCCCCGTTCATGTCGCGCACGCGGCGCCTCCACCGAACCCCGCCGAGAAGCCGGTGGTGGAGCTCGCCGAGGCGCTGTTGTTGTTCGTGGACAGGAAGCTGTTGACCGCGGCCGTGTCGAGGGCGCCACCCGAGTAGCCGGGGAGCCGGAACTGGGTGTCGGCCCACCGATTCCGCACCCGGATGTCCTTGCCCGTGACGGTGTTCCCGTTGATGTCGGCGCACACGACGTTGGCGTCGCTCGTGTTCGGGCTCCCGGTGCCCCCGCACGACACCTTGTTACAGAGGACCCCGGACACCACCAGGATGTTGTGGTCGACCGCAGCGGTCGAGTCCAGGTCGAGCGTGTTGTTGGTGATGGTGACGTCCATGTGGCCCGTGCTGGTCTGGGTACCGCCCGCCGTCGCGTTGATGTCGCCGTTGCTCGGCCAGTCGATGGTGTTGCCGTCGATGGTGCCCCGGAAGTTCCCGTTCCCGGTGGGGCTGATGACGATGGCCGCCCCCGCGACCGTCGAGCCGGTCCCCATCGAGAAGTCGTTGTTCTTGATGCTGCCGGTCATCAGCCCCGTGCTCGTGCCGCCCGTGAACAGGTTCAGGGCCTGCGAGGAGGAGTAGCTGTTGTCCGACTGGAAGGTGTTGCCCTCCGCCACCCCCGTGCCGCCCACCGTGTACGTGAAGCTCGTCGAGGAGTTCAGGTCCAGGTCCAGACTCACGAAGTTCGTGTCAAACGTCGTCCCTTTCACCGTGAACGTCATGGTGGCGCTGTCGTTGGTGACGGCCTGGATGCCTCGGGGGCCGTCGTGGGAGAACGTGCTGTTCGTCACGGCGACGATCATGGTCGCGGTGCCGTCCGCCTCGAGCAGCATGCCGTCCTGGCCGGTCGTGAGGGGGTTGTTGTCGTGGACGGTGTCGCTCGTGATGTTCAGGGTGAGCGAGCCCGTTGAGTTCACGACGCGGATGTTGTCCTCCAGGGCGCCCGAGATGTCGGTGTTCGAGATGGTCGCGGTCCCGGTGAGGGCCGTGAAGATGACCGCCCCCTCGTCGGACACCGCGTTGTCGCCGTTGGCACCGTCGACCACGCTCTGATCGAGCGTGAACCCCGAGACCGTCGCCCCCCGGACGGCGAAGTTGTCGTTGTCGTTCAGGTGCACGCGCGTGAGCGAGACCGTGCCGGTGTTCGTCAGCGAGACGCCGGTGCCGGACGAGGCCCCGTCCACGCCCACCGTGTTCTGGATGTGCCCGCCCGTGCACGTGGGTGTGGCCACGGTGCACGTCCCGCCGTTGCCCGTCACCGTGAGGGGACCCGTCCCCGTGCTCGAGAGCAGGATGCCGTTGGCGGCGCCGTTCGACGAGATGGACTGGAAGGTCAGTCCGTTCGCGGAGATGGTCGTGCTCGTGACCTTCAACGCGGTGCCGGTCGTGGTGGTGAGCACGTTGGTGGCTCCGGTGACCTCCACGGTCCCCCCGCCCGTTGCCGTGAAGGCGTCGCTCGTCCCCGTCGAGAGGTTCACCGACCCGCTGGTGAACTTGATCGTGGTCCCGCCGTTGTTGTTCAGGAAGATCCCGGTTCCACCGCTGTCGCTGATGGCCGCCGGGAACGTGACCGTGCCCCCGGTCCGGTTGACGATCGACACCGACCTCCCGGACGAGTTCGTGATGGACGCCCCGAGGCTGATGGTCCCGTTGCCGCCCGAGAGGTCGAAGGCGTTGCCCGTCGTGCTCGTGATCGAGGTGCTCGACCCGATCGTGGCAGTGTTCACGTTGGTCCCCGTGATGCCGGCGCCGGACGTGCTCGTCACGTTGACCCGCTCGATGTCGACGCCCTCGGCCAGGGTGATCCCGGCGCCCGCGGCATTGGCGATGACCGGGTTCGACCCGCCTGCGGCGACCAGGTTGTTTCCGTTCACGGTGAGGCCGTTGGGCTGGCCCAGGAGCATCTGGCCGGCCTCGAGGGCGATCCCGCCGGTGTAGTTCCCGCTTCCCTGGTACAGGAACAGGATGTCGTCGGTCCCGTCGGGGTCGCCGAGGCCGCCCGCGCCGTTCAACGGCGACAACACGTTGAAGGGCGAGATGGACCGGCCGTCCCCGTTCGTCCCCAGCGAGTTGTCCACGTACCACACGACCGTGCCCACGTCGATGGAGACGTTCCCGTCGGCCGTCGCGGGGGGCTGCCCGTTGTCCGTCACGGTGTAGGTGAAGGTGTCCGTTCCGGAGAACCCCGCGTCCGGCACGTACACGAACGTCCCGTCCGAGTTCATGGTGGTGATGGTGCCGTGGGGAGGATCGGAGTTCGCGGTCACGACGAACGTGTCGCCGTCCTGGTCGCTATCGTTGGAGATCAGGTCGCCCGAAACCGTCACCACCGGACCGGTGGTCACCACCCCCACGGCGAATTTCGTGTTCCCGACGGCGGCGTTGGCCCCGTCGAAGGTGTCGTCCCCCGTGGTGGGCGGGTTGTTCAGGATCTCGCAGGCCGCCGTGATCTCGGCGTGGAGGCACGTGTCGGTGCCCCCGTCACCGTTCAGGGTGTCGGACCCGGCCTTGCCGTCCATGTAGTCGTCGCCCTGCAGCCCCTTGAAGTTGTTGTCCCCGCCGTCGCCGATGATGGTGTCGTCCTGGTTCGATCCGGCCTCCGCCTCGATGGAGGTCAACGTCTCCGTACCGCCCGCGCCGGTCACCGAGCCGGTGGCGACGTCGATGGTCACGCCGCCCCCCGTGATGTCGGAGTACCGCACCCAGTCGAACCCGCCTCCACCGTCGATAGTGACGTCGTTGCCGAGGCCGGGAAGGAGCGTGTCGCCGCCGCCGTTCCCCGACAGCGTGTCCGCCCCCGCCCTCCCGACCAGGCGGTTCGGCCCGTCGTCCCCCGTCAGCGTGTCGGCCATGCTGGTGCCGGTGGCGTCCTCGATCGAGGTGAGGGTGTCGGTGCCCCCACCTCCGGTGGCCTGCCCCGTCCCCAGGTCCACCGTCACGCCCGACCCCGAGATATCGGCGTAGCTCACCATGTCGTCGCCGTTCCCCCCGTCGACGATCGGGTCGTCGCCGGGTCCGGGCAGGATGGTGTCGGGACCGTCGCCGCCGTGGATCTCGTCGGCGCCGTCCAGCGCGCAGATGACGTCGTGCTGGGGGGTTCCGGTGATGACGTCGTCCCCGGTCGTCCCCAGGATGGTGCATCCCATCGCGTTGGGGACCACCGACGTCTTCTCGCTCGCGTCGTTGTTGCTGGTGTCGGGGTCGAACTGGGTGGCGGTGACGTTGGCCGTGTCCGTGAGCGTCCCCGTGCGGTGCGGCGTCACGTCGACGTCGACGGTGGCCTGGGTGCCGCCGGGGATGGTCCCGAGGTCGCACTTGACCTTGTTCACTTGCTGGGTGCAGCTGCCCTGCGACGGGGTGATGGAATCCACGACCAGGCTGGTGGCCAGAGTCGCCTTGAGCTTGGTCAGGGTCGCGTCGGAGCCCGAGTTGTTCGTCACGGTGAACTGAAGGGTCAGCGGCGCCCCGACCTGGACGGGATCAGCCGAGTCGCCGATCGAGACCGACAGGTCCACGCTCCCCACGGCGCTGGCCGGACGGGCCAGGAGTGCCAGGGCCGCCACGGCCAGCACCGCGATTGCCAACCCGAGCAACAGGGGCCGGGCCGCCGGTGTCGAGCGCCCCACGGCCTCGCCGTCGTTCGAGAATGCCTGTCGAGTGCGTCGTGCGGCCACCTGCGATCCCCCTCCCGCCGACGCCGGGTGATGCCCTGCCCGGTCCGGTACGGTCAACCTGTGGTATTGCGCGCCAAACGCAACTGTGTGCGGCCCCGGAAGACGCGCTTCCCCGTTCCTGGAGGGGCGACACTACCGGCCCGCACGGAGCCGGGTCAATACGTGAAAACCTCACAAGTTTGGGCGCGAGGGAGGGGGAGGTTCTTCGATCGAGCATCATTCAGCCAGGCAGGGCCACGGGTCGATATCCCTGGGCGTGGGATTCCTTCTGTGGATCGTGCTCGCCGTGGGCACGGCCGAGCTTGCCGTGGTCCGGTCTCGAGGCCGCGGTCGGCGCGCGGCGGCGCTGCGACGGCTGGCCGAGGCGTTGGGTCTCGGTTACGCGGCCACCGACGTGTTCGACGAGCGGTGGGAACCGTTCCGCTTGTTCGCCATGGGTCGGGCCAGAGGCATCGAGAACGTCCTCTTCGGGAGGTTCGAGGGGGCGGACGTCAGGGCGTTCGACTACTGGTACCGGGAGGGGGCGGACCGTGAGACCCGAGCGTCGATCGCGTTCGACACTCCCGTCGGCCTCGCCGCCTGGATCGGCTTGACGCGACGGTTCTCCTGCGCGGTGGGGGGCCTTCCCGCGTCGTGTCCGAAGCTGGTGGCCGAGCCGAAGCGGTTCCGGGACCGCCTCGTGGAGCTCGTCGCCCCCGACGTGCCGCTTGAGTCCGAGCGGTTCGCCAGGCGGTTCCGCGTCCGCTGTGAGGATCCACGGTTCGCCGTGGCGTTCCTCGATCCGCGGATGATGGATGCGCTGCTCGAGCTGCCGAGGCGCACCGCGCTCGCTCTGTCTGAGAACCGCCTGCTCCTCGTGTCAAGAGAGCTGCCGCCGACGTCGGTCCTGAAGCTGCTGCACGTGGCGGCAGGGCTGGTGCGGGCCGCCCCCGCGGTCGTCGAGTCCCTCTACCCGTTGCGACCGGGGTTCCGGCCCGAGGACGAGCCGGCGGGCCCGACGATCCGCTCAGCCGTCGACCGTCTCCTCCTCGGGCGCGCCGAGCACCTCGTCGACGCCGACTCCGAACCCCGGGAGCAGCGGTGACGTCAGCCGTTCGCCGCGGCCGAGCAGCGCCGGCGTGACGTAGCGCCCCTCTTCGAGTCGGTACACCTCGATCCGGTCGGCATCGAGGTCGACGTACCAGTACTCGGGGACGCCGAACCGTTCGTAGAGCTCGCGCTTCCGGACGAGCTCGAGCCGACGCGTCGACGGCGAGGACACCTCCACGACGACGTCCGGTGCAGAGCGGATGAACTTCCTCTCCACCCGCTCGGCGTGGTCCCCGCGGACGAACAGCACGTCGGGCTCGACCACGTTCGTGTGGGAGAAGTAGACGTCGGTGGGCGCCGGGAAGACCTCCCCGCGGTGTTCTCGGGCGTACAGTCCGAACTCCACGATCAGGAACGCCACCGCGCGCTGGTGCCGCGTCGACGGTGCGGCGGTCACGATGAGCTCCCCGTCGATGAGCTCCCGTCGCAGGTTGTCCTCCGGGAACTTCTGGAGGTCGTCGTACGTGAGGCCGGTCGTTGCAGGCTGGGTGGCCATCTCTCACCTCCCACGGCGAGGACGCTACCGCGAGGCTACGACAAGTCAGGCTCCGGCGGGCCAATGCTCGATGGCGACCTCGTCCATGGGGAAGTCGCGCGGGTTGCCGGTTGCCAGGCGAGCTCCCAGGCCGGCGGCGGCCGAGGCGACCAGGCAGTCGGCCTGTGACAACGTCGTCCCTCGCTCCGAGAATTCCCGGCGCCACCGGCCTGCCAGCTCACCCTGGCGGCGGCCGAGCGGGGCGATCCTGAGCCCGATCAGCAGCCGTGCCACGGCATTCTCCTCGCCCGCCCGCAGGCCACGCACGACCTCCTCGACGTTGACAGCGCAGGTGTAGGGGACATCGCCCGCCCTTCGGAGATCACGGAGGCGGTTGGCGGCCTCGCGTCCGCGGAGCGCGTCGATGAGGACCGTCGTATCGAGGAGGACCGCGCCCACGATCAACCGACGCGCCGGGCGTCGCCCCTGCGTTCGGCGTGGACCCACCCGGCGGGGTCATCGTCCCAGTCGTGTCCCTCGTCGGAGATGGACCCGAGCGCCGCCTCGATCTCGTCCCATCTGCGCGCGTCCTCCAGCGCGCGGCGCACGGTCTCCGCGATGAAGGCACTCCTCCGTCGCCGGCCGACTCGGCGATCCAGCTCGGAGACCAGCTCCTCGTCGAGGCTAATGTGCACTCGCATGGCCATACCATAGCACACACATCATGGGGGACCTTCGGGTTGACACGCGGGTTCTTTGCGCCGACTTGACGAGTCCCTTACGTCCGGGCCCGAGGCTTCTTGCGCAATGGTCATGAAGGCAGGCTCGCCACCCCTGATCGGCGCGATCGGCGCCCTCTGTCTACTGGCGCTGCTCGCGACCGGGTGCAGCGCGGCTTCGGCTTCCGCCCCGCCCCGCTCCTCAGATGACTCCTCGCGGGTGATCGAGGGTCGGCTCCGGTCCGGGGGTTTGGTGCGCTCGTATCGCCTGTTCGTCCCGGCGCACCTGAAGCAGCCAGCGCCGGTCGTGGTGGTGCTCCACGGCGGGCTCCAGACGCCCGGCGGCGTCGCTGACATGACCGGCTTCGATCGAGAGGCCGAGCGGCAAGGCTTCCTGGCGGTGTACCCGGCAGGGGTGGGACGGACGTTCGACGCCGGCGTGTGCTGCGGCCCGGCGAAGCGGCTGGGCGTGGACGACGTCGGGTTCGTCCGCGACCTCCTGGGCCATCTCGCGACACGCTACGACATGGACCCGTCGCGGGTGTACGCGACCGGCATCTCCAACGGGGGCCTGCTGGCCTACCGGCTGGCGTGTGAGCTCCCGGACGTGTTCGCCGCGGTGGCGCCCGTGGCGGCGACGCTGGTCGGCGAGTGCGACCCGTCGAGCCCGGTCTCGATCCTGCACATCCACGGGCTGAGGGACCGCAACATCCCGCGGCGGCCATTCCTGGCCCGGCGGGAAGCCGGTGCCCCAGTACTTCGGCCCCACAAGCCGATCCCTCGATGCGACCGGCGTCATCTGGAGGTTCTTCCAGACCCACCCCAAGCGCACCTAGAGGCCTCGTCTCTCTCCACCCGGCGTTTCGTCGACTCTGTGCTACGCTGCGTTTCGCATCGTTGTAATCATGTAAGCAGATTCAAGGGAGGAGGCGAGGTTCATGGGTGAGGCCGAGGAGAAGCTCCAGGGGTGGTTCGCCGGGCGGATCCCCGACGGCTGGTTCGAGGGCGCGCCGGAGGTGTCCGTCGACCGCGAGGAGATCCTCGTGGTGGGGAAGCTCGCGGACGTGGACGCGGGCGAGGGGGCCACGGAAGCGACCACCGCAGCCGCCCGGGCCGGCAGGATCAAGCAGTTCCGCGAGGACACGCGGGACGCCCGCATCCGGATAGCGCGGGAGGCCGAGCACCGCTTCGCACGGAAGGTCTCGTGGGGCGCGGAGATCGGCGGTCAGCGCGAGCTGTTCACCACCCTGTCCGTGCCCATGATGACCCGTCTGCGCATGCCCGAGCGCAAGGTGCTCGACACGCTCGTCGACGCGGGGGTGGGCCGGAGCCGGAGCCACGCGCTGGCGTGGTGCGTGAAGCTCGTCGCCGAGAAGCAGGGCGAGTGGCTCAAGGACCTCGAGGAGGCGTTGACCAAGGTCCAGGAGGTCCGCGCGGCCGGTCCGATCACCAACGCGTGAACCCGCAGTAGGCTGAAGCAGATGAAGCTCGGCCTCCAGATTCCCTCGTTTACGTGGCCGGGCGGTCCCGAGGCGATCGGGCCGACGCTGGCGCGGATCGCCGGGACCGCCGACGACGCCGGCTACGACTCGATCTGGGTGATGGACCATTTCTTCCAGATCGGGGTTGTCGGCCCGGTGGAACAGCCCATGCTCGAGAGCTACTCGGCGCTCGCCTTCATCGCCGGCCACACCTCCCGGGCTCGCCTCGGCACGCTGGTGACGGGCGTGACGTACCGCCACCCGGGCATCCTGGCCAAGACCGTGACCGCCCTGGACGTCCTGTCCGGCGGCCGGGCGTGGCTCGGCATCGGGGCGGCGTGGTTCGAGCGCGAGCACCTCGGCCTGGGGGTTCCGTTCCCGCCCCTGCGAGAACGCTTCGAGCGCCTCGAGGAGACCGTCCAGATCTGCCTCCAGATGTGGAGCGACGAGACCGGCCCGTTCACCGGGAAGCACTACCAGCTGGACGAGACGCTGAATTCCCCGCAGGCGATCTCGAAGCCGCACCCACCGGTCATGATCGGCGGCAGCGGCGAGAAGAAGACGCTCCGGCTCGTGGCCCGGTACGCGGACGCGTGCAACGTCTTCGCCGACGCCCGCACGGCCCGGCGCAAGTTCGACATCCTGCGCCGGCACTGCGAGGCCGAGGGCCGCGACTACGACGAGATCGAGAAGACCGTCTACTACCGCTTCGACGTCGGGAGGGACGGCGAGCGCGCCGGACAGACCGTCGACGAGCTGGGGCGGCTGGCCGAGGCCGGCGTGCAGGCGGCGATCGGTGGGCTGCGGGGCGTCCAGGCCATCACCCCGATCGAGGTCGTGGGCCGGGACGTGATCCCGCAGGTCACGCGGCTGTAGGCGGGCCGGATGGCCCTGCTGTTCGGCGTCAGCATCAACCAGTCTGCCGCGCCGGAGGCGGACCCGATGGGGGAGGCGCGGCGGGCCGAGGAGCTCGGGTTCGATTTCGTCGGCGTCACCGACCACCTCCACGGAACCCGGCCCACCTACGAGACCTGGACGCTCCTGACCTGGATCGCCGCGTCCACCTCGCGCGTGGGGCTGGCCACGGACGTGCTCGGCCTCCCGTATCGGGCGCCCTCCGTGGTGGCCAAGATGGCGGAATCCCTGGACCGGCTGTCCGGCGGGCGCCTGATCCTCGGCCTCGGGGCGGGCGGCTCGGACGAGGAGTTCCGCGGCTTCGGCCTCCCGATCCGGTCGCCGCGCGAGAAGATCGACGCGCTCGAGGAGGCCATCGAGATCATCCGCGGCATGTGGAGCACGCCGTCGTTCTCGTTCGAGGGGAAGCACTACCGAACCGACGGCGCCGAGCTGGAGCCGAAGCCCGAGCGGCCCATCCCGATCTGGCTCGGCACGTACGGCGACAGGGCGATCGAGCTCACCGGCCGGCTCGCGGACGGCTGGATCCCGTCCTACCCGTTCGCCCCGCCGGAGGTGGCCGGCCCGAAGATGGAGCGGATCAAGCGTGCTGCGGAGAAAGCGGGCCGCGATCCGGACTCGCTCGTCTACGCCTACAACGTGGGCGTCCGCGTGGACGAGCAGGCCACGCCGAGGCCGGGCCGAATGGTCTCGGGCGGACCGAACGAGGTCGCGGAGACCCTGGCGGGCTTCATCCGACTGGGCTTCACGGCGCTGAACCTGTGGCCTGTGGGCGGCGGTGCCGAACAGCACGAGCGTCTGGCCCGGGAGGTCGTGCCGGTCCTCCGCGCCACGACCTGATCCCGCCTTTCCCTCGAACCGGCGATCACGGATACTCGGCGCAATGACAGCTGCCCTCGTCATCATCGGGTTCCTCGCCATCATCGCGATCGGCATCTACTTCGGGTGGTACGCGAGGAAGAAGCGACGCGAGGAGCTGGCGCGGATGGCCACCCAGCTCGGCTTCCAGTATGCGGCGGAGGACCCCTTCGGGCTGCTGGGTCTGCCCTTCGGACTGTTGAAGATGGGCGACGGCCGCGGCTGCGAGAACGTCATGTGGGGCGCGTGGCAGGACATCCAGCTCCGGGAGTTCGACTACTGGTACTACGACGAGTCGACCGACTCCGAGGGTCACCGGACGAAGACGTACCACCGGTTCTCCTGCGTCGTGTCGGAGCTCCCGTTCACGAGCTCCTCGCTGAGCCTCACCAGGGAGAACTTCTTCACGCGCCTGGCGGACCACCTCGGGTTCCAGGACATCAACTTCGAGTCCGAGGAGTTCAATCGGCGGTACCAGGTCAAGTCCAAGGACAAGAAGTTCGCGAACGACCTCATCGACGCGCGCATGATGCAGTGGCTGCTGGGGCGGAACGAGGGCTGGTCGTTCGAGCTGTCCGGCCCCTACGTGCTCTGTCATCACAAGCGGCTTCGCCCGCTCGAGCTCATGCCGCTGCTCGGTGAGATGAAGGAGTTCCGTGACCACATCCCGCGGGTCGTGTATGGCCTCTATGGGGAGCAGGCCGCCGGCCCGCAGTTCACGGCCTGACCGACCCGGGACCGAGGGTACGGCGATGTTCGAGTCGTTTCGCCGGTGTGGCTCCGTGACGCGATACATGGAGGCGGCGCGCGGGAGGCACAGGCCACAGGCCACGGCGGCGGGGACCGGCCTTTCGCCGCCCGGCCGGTCCCCTGTACCATCGGGGGCCGAAGTCACGTCCAACGACCGAGCGAAAGGACTTCGTCGTGATTGCTGTGTGGATCATTCTCGGGATCGTCGTCCTGGTCCTGCTGGCGGGGATCCTGTCCTACAACCGGTTCGTCTCCCAGCGGAACCTCATCCGCAACGCGTGGGCGAACATCGACACCGAGCTGCGCCGGCGGTACGACCTCATCCCGAACCTCGTGGAGTCCGTGAAGGGCTACGCGGCGCACGAGCGTGAGGTGTTCGAGGAGGTCGCGCGGACCCGAGCGACGGCCATGCAGGCGACCGGCTCGCCGGCCGCGCAGGCCCAGGCGGAAGGCCCCTTCGTCCAGGCGTTGGGACGGCTGTTCGCGGTGGCGGAGAACTACCCGCAGCTGCGTGCGACGGAGAACTTCCAGCAGCTCCAGGCGGAGCTGTCGAACACCGAGGACCGGATCCAGACCTCGCGGCGCTTCTACAACAACAACGTCCAGGACTACAACCGGCGGGTCCAGCAGTTCCCGTCGATGTTCATCGCCCGGACGTTCAACTTCAAGGAAGAGGAGTTCTTCGAGATCCCCGACGCGATCCGGGAGGCGGGGGTGCCGCAGGTCAGCTTCGCGGACCAGGGCCCGGCGGTGACGTTCGGGACCAGCCCGGTCCGCGGCGCGGGGGAGCCCGCGCCCGCCCCTCCGGCGCCGCCCGCCCAGCCCGGCGGATCGCCGCCCCAAGGGGGCGGGTTCTCCGGCTGACCCGGTCCAGGGACTGGATGGAACGGTCCCGGCCCGAAGCCGGGACCGTTGCCGAAGCGTAGAGCCTCTGGTACACATCGCCGTTCAACGGCACTGCTCGCCTGGTGGGAGGAACCCCGTGCTCCGACGCATCCTGTCCTTTTCGGCCGTCGTCCTCGTCGTCGCCGCGCTCGGTCAAGCGGTCTCCGCGGGGTCGCCCGGTCGGCGGCTGACGGCGACGCCGCTCCGGGTGATCGGCACGCCCATCCAGGCTGCGACGTCCGCGTCGGGGCGGCTGGCTCGGTCGGACCGCGGCCTGCTCCGCCTCACGGGCTCCCGCCCGGTGAGCGTGATGGCGAAGCTCGACTACGACCCGGTGGCCTCCTACGCCGGCGGGATCCCGGGCCTGGAAGCCACCAGCCCCGCGGTCACCGGGCGGCCGCTCGACGACGAGGGCAGCGCCGCCGCAGCCTACGAAGGGTACGTGGGGAGCCTCGAGCGGCGGGTCGAGGACGCGGTCCGGGGCAGGATCCCGAACGCCGTGATCCGCCGGTCGTTCCGGATCGCCTACGGCGGCCTGGCCATCCAGGTCCCGGCGGGCCGGGTCCGCGACCTGCTGTCCATCCCCGGCGTCGTGGCGGTCCAGCGGGACGTGCTGGAGCAGCCGATGACGAGCGTCACCCCCCACTTCCTGGGCGCCGACAGGGTGTGGCCGCTCATCGGCGGGCAGGACGACGCGGGCAGCAACGTCATCGTGGCGAACATCGACACGGGCGTGTGGCCGGAGAGCCCTTCCTTCGTCGATCGCGGGCTGCCGGCGCCGCCCGGAACGTACGGCTGCCAGTTCGGCGACGGCACCGACCCGACGCTGGGCGCGCCGTTCACCTGCAACGACAAGCTGATCGGCGCGTACGCCTTTACCACGACGTATCTCGAGGCCGTGGGCGCCGTGCCCGGGGAGTTCTGCGACATGGCCACCATGGTGTGCTCGGCCCGCGACCCCGACGGCCACGGCACGCACACGCTCTCCACCGCGGCGGGGGACCAGGTAGATTCCGCGAAGATCTTCGGGATCGAGCGCGGCCCGATCAGCGGCATGGCCCCGGGTGCCCACGTGATCGCCTACCGGGTGTGCCTGGTCCAGGGGTGCTTCGAATCCGACAGCGTGGCCGCCGTCCAGCAGGCCATCCAGGACGGCGTGGACGTCTTGAACTACTCCATCGGCGGGGGCGCAGACCCCTTCTCCGACCCCGTCGAGCTGGCGTTCCTGGACGCGTACGCGGCGGGCATGCTGGTGAACGCCTCTGCCGGAAACGACGGGCCGGACGCGGGAACGGTGGAGCACGGCGGGCCGTGGGTGGACACGGTCGGCGCGTCGTACTCGCCCCGGAACTTCCTGACCACCCTGCACCTCAGGGCGAGCAACGGCGACACCTTCGCGGGGACCGGTGCGACCATCACCCCGGGCATCGCCTCACCGACCTCGGTGGTCGACGCCGGCGACCTGAGCGGCTACCACGACTCGCTGTGCAAGACCCCGCTGCCCTCGGGTTCGGCCACCGGCAAGGTCATCGTGTGCAAGCGCGGCGTGAACGGGCGCAACGAGAAGAGCTTCAACGTGATGCACGGCGGGGGAGCCGGGATGATCCTGTACAACCCCACCCACCAGGACCTGTTCACGGACAACTTCTGGGTGCCGACGATCATGGTGGATGCCGGGAAGTTCCGGGGGAAGGTCCAGCCCGCGGCGGCCATGAACGCGTTCATCGCGTCGCACTCCGGCGTCACGGCGACATGGGACACGGGGAGGCCGACGAGCGTCCGGCCGGACGTCATGACGATCTTCTCGTCGAAGGGGCCGGTCGGCGACTTCGTCAAGCCGAACGTGACCGCTCCGGGCATCCAGATCCTGGCGGGGAACACGCCCGAGCCGATCGACGTCGCGGCGGGGCCTCCGGGCGAGCTGTTCCAGGTCATCGCCGGGACCTCCATGTCGGCGCCGCACGCGACCGGGGTCGCCGCCCTCGTGAAGGCCGTCCATCCGGACTGGACGCCCGGGCAGGTCCTGTCGGCGCTCATGACGTCCACGGTCCAGGACGTGCTGAAGGAGGATGGGAACACGCCGGCCGATCCGTTCGACGACGGGTCGGGGTCCATCCGGGCGGATCGCGCAGTCCACCCCACGCTCACGTTCGACGTGCCGGCGGGCGCATACGCGGCGTCCGCGTCGGACCCCCTGCATCGCGTGGACCTGAACCTGCCGAGCGTCGATGCGACGATCATGCCTGGCATCCTGACGACCACCCGGACCGGGCAGAACGTGAGCGGCGCGCGCCAGGACCTCACGGTCCACACCACCGCGCCGAAGGGCGCGACGATCGAGGTCACCCCCGCCCACGTGGTCCTCGGCCCCGGGGCGAAGCAGGCGTTCACGATCACGATCGACGGCGAGTCCCTGCCCGAGGGGCAGTACTTCGGATCCATCGAGATCGAACCGCGAAGCGCCGCCACGAGCCCAGTGTTCATCCCGGTGGCGTTCACGAAGGCCCAGGGCGCGATCTCCCTGTCGAACACGTGCCGCCCCGCCGCCGTCCGGGTCGGGGGGAACAGCTCCTGCTCCGTGAAGCTGGCGAACCAGGGCACGGACGCCGCGAACGTCCGGCTCTCGGTGGCCAACCCGGCGCCGGGAAAGGTGGCCATCCAGCACGTCTCGCGCCCCGGCACGCCGCACGGGGGAGGACTGTCGTTCCACGGGACGCTCGCGGCGACGAAGGCCCCGAAGATCACCTCGATCACGCAGGGTGGGACGGGGGCCGGATACTTTCCCCTGTCCGCCATCGGCGTCCCGCCCATCCCCGGCGTGGGCGACGAGACCATGGTGAGCCTGGGCACGTCGCCGTTCCTGTTCGGCGGGGAGACGTACGACCAGATCGGGATGGCGTCCGACGGGTACGCCGTGGTCGGGGACGCTGGCCCGAAGGACCTGAGCGCCGTGCCGCAGACGTTCCCGGACCCTGCGGCGCCCAACAACGTGCTGGCGCCGTTCTGGACCGACCTCGACCCGTCCGTGAGCGGCGCGATCTACGCGGCCGAGGTCACCGACACCCGGCACAACTGGATCGTGCTCGACTGGGAGGGGGTGCCGACGGCCGGGACCACCGAGTTCCAGACCTTCGAGATCTGGATCCAGATCGACGCGGGCATCGAGGCCGTGAGCTTCGAGTACGAGACGGTGGCCGGCCCGGGAGCGCCGAGCGGGCTGAACGAGGGTGCGGAGAACCGGACCGGGACGAGCGGTGTGAACATCCACCCCCTGGCCTCGAACGGCACCCAGCTGTCCGTGAACACCTCGAAGCCCGGCAAGGGTGGGTCGGTGACCATCCGGTATCGGGTCCACGGGTTGGGCAGGGGGACCTTCGCCATCCCGGCCCGCGTCCGGTCGAACGTGACGAAGGGGATCACGGCCGACCTGGCGACGGTGCGGGTGCGGTAGCCGCCGAGGCCGAGCGGCGGGTCAGGGTCAGCGAAGCGCGATCGAGA
>WNFU01003807.1_pt1 | contig 27889 bp, 23 predicted proteins | sample 5400121 | NCBI WGS metagenome assembly WNFU01 (sample SAMN13153360, study PRJNA577476) | soil metagenome | isolation source: 100 cm soil or saprolite under grassland replicate 1 | place: USA:California | collected 2016-06-15 | reverse complement strand
CGTTTTCAGGCCCGGGGTTTCCGCCGCAGGCGGCGAGCAGCAGGCAGCAGGCGAGGATTCGCATTCGTACAGGATCGCTGATCGCGCCTGGATGCGCCATTACCTGACCAGCCATGCGGCCGCGGCGGCGACTTTTTGCTCGGCGCGCCACCGGCCCACACGCTCACCCAGCGCGGCGACCTTGTGCTTCGCCTCGGTGGGGGATCGGCGGAGGACTTTGCCAAGCAGCTCGTAGACGTCGCGCTCCAGAACGACGCGAACGGTAACACCGCACTGCTCGAGCGCCGCGACGAGAACGGTCCGAAACAGTCGCCCCTCGGAGGCATGGGCTCGCATATGCTGGTTGGCGATGCTCGCTGGATCCGTCAACGACGAAACGACGACGCCGGCATAGCGCACGCGGTGCTCGCGGTAATCGGCGAGCAAGGCGGCGACACTCCGGCCCGAAAAGCGCTCGATACCACGCACCAGGCGAGTCACCTTGGCGGTGTCGGTCTGTGCGGTCCCGAAGTCGGCGTGATACGGTTGCCGCGAGTCCGGCACGCCGGGGTCCGCCAACTCGATGACACGGCTGTCGACGACCGTGGGAGGGGAATTCGCGATCAGGACGGCAGCCGCCCAGCCTGTCTTCACGCGAAAGCCCAGGGTGCAGGATGCTCGAGCGCTCATCCCCAATCCTTCGAGTCGGGAGCGACGCGGCGCATCGCTTTCAAAAACGTGAATGCGTGGGGCGTGTCGCGCGCGGCGTCGAACCCTGAGGCAGCTGCGCCGCGCGTCGCACGCCCCACGTCACTCTGCAATCCCTCGACCTTCTCCGCCAGCACATTCACGGTCCCATCGTCCTTTGCGAGCTTGCCGGTGACCAACACGAACGGCTCGCCACGCACCGCCGCGCGATAGCGATCGTAGACGTCTGGTCGCACGATCACGTTCGTCATTCCGCTTTCATCTTCGACCAGGAGGAAGACTATGCCCTTGGCGGTCTCGGGTCGCTGGCGAGCGACGACCAGCCCGGCCACCTGACATTTCACGCCGGCGTTCAAGTCGTCTAGATCGCGATTGAGCGTGAGCCCCGGTGGTAAGGCATTGCGTACCAGAGACAAGGGATGCCCACTGGCCGAGAATCCGAGCGTGGCATACTCAGCGAGCAGGCGCTCGTGGGGCGCAAGGCCGCCAAACGCCAGCTGCTCATGTGGGTGGTTCAGCGCGAGCTCGAGCTGCCGCCGGCCGCGGCCGTCGCCCGATTGGGAGGCCTTGGGCGGCAGCCAGAGGCCGACCTGCCATAACAATTCGCGCCTGGTAAGACCGAATCCATCGCCACCGCCGACCCACATGAGTGCTTCGACGCCCAAGCGTTTGAGCTTTGGCGGCGCGCGTCGCACGAAATCTCCCACGCTCTTGAACGGTCCATGTTGTTCTCGCTCGAGAACGGTATCTGTCGCAGTCTCTTCGCTCCAGTGGCGAACGAAGCCAAGCCCGATGCGCACCGTCCCGTTTTCGACGGTGCACCAGACATCGCTTTGGTTGATATCGGGCAGTCGCATTTCGATGCCATTGCGCATGGCGTCGCGACCCAGCGCATCGATCGAGTAGAAGCCCATCGGCTGATTGTTGAACAGCGAGACGTAGTACTCGACGGGGTGATAATGTCTGAGCCAGGCCGATTGATACGCGAGCAGTCCAAACGCTGCGGCATGCGACTTGGGGAATCCGAACTCGCTGAATGCGATCACCTGGCCGAACACCTTCTCGGCCGTGGCCTCGGGGACGCCACGAGCGAGGGCACCGTCGCGGAATTCCTCCCAGAAGCCGGCCATCAGATCGTGCGAGCGGCGACGGCTCATCGCGCGCCGTAACGCTTCCGCCTGTCCCGTCGTGAATCCGGCGAGCGCCTGGCAGACTTGCAGCACCTGATCCTGATAGAGGATGACGCCGAGAGTTTCCTCGAGACAATCACGAAGCAGAGGATGATCAACGGGGGGTTGATAGGGCCGCCCCGCCGCCGCCGCTTTTCTCGCCGCCTCCCGCCGCCTGACGTACGGGTTCACCGCACCGCCGACGATCGGTCCCGGCCGTACGATCGCAACTTCGACCGCGAGGTCTTCGAGATTCCGCGGCCGGCTCCGCCGGATCATCTGGATCTGCGCGCGGCTCTCGATCTGGAACAGGCCGATCGTGTCACCGGCGCAGATGCGGTCGTAGATCGCAGGGTCCTCGAAATCGATGCGCGAGAGATCGGGCGCTATGCCTGTCCGGCGCGTGATCAGCTCGACGCATTCCTCCACGAGTGACAGCATGCCGAGCGCGAGGAAATCGATTTTGATGAAGCGCGCGTCGTCGCAGGAATCCTTGTCCCACTGGCAGACGACGCGGTCTGCCATCGCGGCCCGCTCGAGCGGGACCAGCTCCACGAGCGGCCGCGACGAAATCACCATCCCTCCCGGATGCTGTGAGACGTGGCGTGGCAGCCCGCGGATCTCCTGGGCGAGCTGGCACAACTCCTTCCAGAGCGGCGCATCTTTGCGGCCGGCAAAACCGGGTAGGTGCTCGAGCTCGTCCGACAGTCCGTCTGCCCGGCCGTCCGACAGTTTTGCGACGAGCTCGATCTCGCCCAATGGCAGGTCGAGTGCTTTGCCGATTTCGCGCACGGCCGACCGCAATCGATAGGTGGGGAAGGAGCACACGAGCCCTGCATGCTCGGCGCCATAGCGTGAGTACACGCGGCGGATCAACTCCTCACGGATCTCACGCGGGAAATCGAGATCGATGTCGGGCACCGACGCGAGCGACTCGTTCAGGAAGCGGCCCAGAAAGAGCTTGTTGGCGATCGGGTCGATGTGGGACAGGCCGAGGAGATAGCAGACGATGGAGGAGACCGAGGAGCCGCGTCCCCGGCCGGGCAGCAAATTGCCGCTGGCGCGGCGCGAGCCGCGCCGAATGTCGGCCGCGACGTCGCGCGCGAGATCGAAGAGGTCGTGATAGACGAGAAAGAAGCCGCTGAGCTTGTGATGCTCGATGAGCCGCAATTCTTCGTCGAGCCGGCGCACGGCCTGGGCGTGATAGCGTGAGCCCGGCGGATAGCGCTCCTGCATCTTCGCGTGGCACAGCTCGGCTAAGACTCGCGGTGCGGGCGCGCGACCCGACCCGCGGAAGTCGGGGAAGGTGTAGCCCAGGTCGCGTGTCAGGTCGAAGGCCGTACAGCGCTCGGCGATTGTCAATGTAGTGGCGACAGCATCCGGACAGTCACTGAACAGCGCCACGACTTCTTCCAGTGGCCGCAAGTAAAACTCGCTGTTGGGATTTCGCACCCGATGCGAGCCGTCGAGCGTCGTGCGATGACGGATGGCGACCATGACATCGTGCAGCCGATGCAGCTCGCGCGCGTGGTAGTGCACGTTGCCCGTCGCCACGACGGCAAGTTGCACGTTGCCCGCCAGATCAATCAGCGCTCGAGTCAGGGCGAGATCGCCCCGCACCCTGTTTCTCTGGATTTCGATAAAGAACCGATCCGGCCCAAACGCCGCCTGGCATCGCTCTACAAGTTTGCGAGCCGCACTCAGGCCTTCGTTCTCCAGTGTTCTCGGGAGCAGCCCATCGCGGCGGGAGCCGGAGAGAATGATCAGCCCGTCGTGACGAGCTTCGAGCGAGGGGAGCGGCAGCCGCGGATCGAGACGCTCCGCCCCCAGGTGGGCCTCCGTCAGCAGACGGCAGAGATTGGTGTATCCCTGCGCCGTCTCTGCAAGCAAAACCAGATGACTGCCATCGGTGAGCGTGACCTCGGCGCCGGTGATCGCCTGCAGGCCGAGCGGCTGAGCGGCGTGCGCGAACGCGAGCGAGCCGTAGATACCGTTGCGGTCGGTGAGCGCCAGGGCGGGAAGCCCTAGGCGGTGCGCTTCGGCGATAAGCTCGTCGGGCGGCGACGCTCCGTCGAGAAATGAAAAGGCGGAGTGGCAATGCAGCTCGGCGTACATCAGGGCATCTGTGCGAACCATTGGCCGGTGATCAGGTCCTGAAATAGCACCCTGCGTTTTCCACCCTCCAGCATCACTTCCATGTAGGCGCGCGAAATCGTTTGGCGCCACCATTCGTCATCTATGCGCCACGATTCGAGTATGGCTTCGACTTTGCCGCCTTTGACGACCGTGAGAGCGCCGGACTCGTCCCACTCCAGCGCCACCGGTTTCGGCGTGTTTACGGCTCGTAGTCGATCAGTGCGTAGCGGCGTTCGGGAAGACGCGACCATGGCTGTACCTCGACGATGTGATAGAGAGACGAGCGCTTTACGCGCATCCGGATTTCCCGGGCTGCGCTCTGCAACGCGCGCTGTTGGCCCTCGCGCGCGGCGGCCTGCGCATCGCGGGCGAACAGCTGCAACTCGGTGGTTCCGGGGGCGAAAGCGGTGAACTCGAGGACCAGACGCTCCACAGCACCAGTTGGTGGTGTCTGCTCGAGCCGTGTCCTGAGCGGCGCGGCGATGCGTTCGCCATCGGCGGTCGGGTCCTTCAATAACACATTGACGAGCCACGAACGGTTTGTAGGGGCGCTGCATGCTGCGCCCCTACCACCGTCCCCACCCACGTCCCCCGATGATTCCAGATCTGCGCGCAGGCGCACCGCGTGTACGCGCCAGCCGATACGGCGTGGATGTTTGAGTGCCCGTCCGACCAGTTGGTCGAGAGAGTGCACGAGCAGCTCGCGCTCACCGACCGGTGTGAAAAACGTGAGCGCGGCCACGATCGGCTCGGGCGAGACGCGTCCCTCGACTGGCTCGGCGACGTGTCCAGCGGCGAGACGCCACAATCGCCTTCCCATGGCGCCGAACTGTGCCGTGACCGCTGCTTCCGGGAGCGCCGCGAGTGCGCCAAGGGTGCGGATGCCGAGCTGACGGAGACGGCGATGCGTGTCGGAGTCGAGAGGCAGAACGGAGATGGGTTGAGAAGCGAGGAACTTCTGTTCTTCACCTGCCGGCACAACAATCGCTTCGCTCGGCTTGGCGCGGCTTGCCGCGACCCAAGCGGTGAATTTCCCCACTCCCCAACCCACACGTGCGGCGTGCGACGTGCGGCGTATTGCTTCGACGACCTTTTCCGGTCCTCCGTAAATTCCCTCGAGTCCATCACACCCCACATAAACGAGCCCCAGCTCTCCAGTCTCGATGACCGGACTCACCTCGCTGAGCGATGCGAGCAAACTCGCGAAGCGCTCGTCGTAGTGGACCGGGTCAGGTTCGATGAGCCGCAGCGTGGAGCAGAGTCCAATTGCCTGGCTGACGGTCATCCCCGGCTTTACTCCCGCATGGCGGGCCAGGGAGGAGATCTGCCAGAGCTTGCGGGTGGTGTCGGGCGCGAGCAGCGCAGTGGGGTAGGCGGCCAGTCCGTCATGACGCGCCTCTTCACAACGGAGCGGGAAGAGGGGAATCCAGACGCAGGCAGCGAGCGAGCTCGTAGGACGTCGCGACATTGACAGAAGCCCCAAGGGGACCCGAATATATCCCGAAACAATAAGGGCCCGCAAGGATAGAGCCGAATTCACCTAAGTTATTGACACGTTTTTATTTAGATGCGATATCACAAGTCTCAAGGGGAGGCTGGATTGACTTCGATTCGCCACACCTGGGGGGTAGGTCTCGCCGCTCTCCTCCTGCCGACCGCCACCTCGCGCACCGCCGCCCAAGCGATACCCAAGCCCGACTATGTGACCTTCTTACCGCGGGAGATTCTGCTCCCGGTGCATGCCACCGCCGGAAACATGCGGTTCCACCTCTTTGGCGATTCAACCACACCGAGCTACCGCGACGAGGCTCCACGGGACGGCATCGATGACGTCCGGGAGCATTGGCTTCGTATGCTTGCACTGCGATTTGCGCCCTGGATGGTGCGGAACTCGGTCGACTTCCCGATGGATTTTCGGCGGTTTGTCGAGACGGGAGCCGGGTCCACGCTTTTCATAGACGCGTTGGACCTGTCACAGGCGCGTCCGCGGCTGGTCGGCACCGAAACCATCGAGTTCGGCAAACTGGCGGATCGGGCGTGTCCGGGTCGGGGAGCGAGCGCGGCCGAGACCGTCGACACCACCTCTGACTGCCGGCTGCTGCAATTAGTTGATCGGTTCGCGCCCGAGCCGGCTCTCGTGGCGCGCGTGCCCCGTCCCGATCTCGACCTTCATTACATCATGTATTTCGACTTTCCCGGCGAGGACCCGGCGTCGTGGAACCGGGAATTCGAAGGATCGGTGCGCGGCTCGATCGCCCGCAAATACATCGGCTATGCGAAAGTGTTCGTTCACCCCTTTGTGCATGACATTCCCGGCGGGAGTCTCGAGGCGGTGCGCCATGAGCTCGTTCTGCAGTACTGGTTTTTCTACCCGTACAACGATGCCGGGAACACACACGAGGGAGACTGGGAGCACATCAATGTGGTGGTCACGCCGCGCGCCCAGGGCAGAGAGCCGCTGACGGCAGTCATGATGGAGGACGTGCTCGAGCAGCTGGTGCAGCCGGACGACTTCATGATTCGCCGTGTGGAGTACTATTTCCACCACTGGGTGTTTACGGCCGACTATCTGACGCCGAACGTCTATGCCCAACGCGCCGACTGGCAAAAGGAAATGGAAGCGCTGCGTGAAGAGCGGGTGGGAGAGCGCGAGATCTGGCGCCAGATTCGGCGGCAAGCCTACCTCGATGATGCCGAAACGAAGCTCAACATGCATCCGATCGTCTTCATCGGCGGCGACAATCGCGGTTTGCAGCAGCTGATCTCCGCCTCGTCACGCCTGGGCAGGGCCAGTCACGGTTCCTATCCGTTTCCCGGTCTCTACAAGGACGTGGGGCCACAACACAGCGGCGAGCTGTTGAGCACGCAGTGGGATGTCTTTCGGGCGGCCCCTGACTCTGCAGCGCCCGAGACCAACAAGATTGTGCGGCTGGACAATCCCGACCGGCTCGAGATCGTCGCGGATTGGGAGCGAGTGCTGCCGCTCGTGCGCAGTGATCCCACCGCCCGTCGCCGCTGGGCATGGCTCGTCCTGCCCATCCGCTTCGGATACCCGGCAACGCGGTCCTCCTTCGCGGGAATCGTGCGTTACGCCGAGACCGGCAACACATCAGTCGTGGCGCCGTCGTACAACGGAGGGTGGAACCGCGCGGGTGCGGCTGCGGGTTACGATCGCTATGTCCCCCACCGCCTGAGCTCCTACTTTCCGGCGAGCCAGCAAGACAATTACCGGACAGGATGGGGGTTCATGAACCTCACCGTCCCCACACTGGTGACCTTGCCACCGTTTGACATCGTCTACCGGCTTCTCACCGCGCCGGTCCGGGCCGCTAGCAGACACAGTCATCCGGCGTTCTTCGGTTCGGAGGACGTGCCGTTTCGATTCGTCGGCGTGACGGTGGGGGTGTCGTCGTTCCGGATCCCCGACGCGTTTCTGAACGTCGCCGGCTTTCCCGAGACTGCATCACCGTTTCTGGAAAAGGTGCTGGCACTCGTTGGGCCGCCCGACTCGGTGACGGTCGATGTGATCAATCCCACGACCGACCGCGTGTCACCGCGGTACTACGGAATCACACTCTTTCTCGGACGTCGATTCACGAGCGAGAACACGATCCGCCACTCCAACGGCGCGGTGCGTGCGGACGTGACGGTGAGTACACTGCCGGGCCGATTCCCGCTGACGCTTAACCTCGACATGTGGGAATACACCGGAAGTGTGCGCTACAACGTCGCACCGGGGGGCCTCCAGCCATTCATCAAAGCCGGATACGGACTCAGTTGGTACCGAATAACGGACGCGCGGTTCAACGGTGAGCTCCTGGGGAACGGCAGGACACGCTGGGTGCGACGGCCCGGGTTCTTCCACAACCTCCTGCCCAATACGTTGCACATCGGCGGAGGTCTGGAGTTCATTCCACTACGGGGAGTGGGGGGGATCGATGTGGGGTTTCGGGGGGACTTCACCATCTACAGTCACCGGCTCGGACTGAAGGCCGAGAACACCCTGCTCGCCCAGGATGTGCATGTGACCCGGCTGCACGTCGGAATCGGGACGGTACTCAGCTTCTGAAGATTCGTGGAACGAATCCAACCAGACTTGTTTGAGGGGAGCGAGTCGCTCCCCGAGCCCAACGCCGAGCTGACCACGCTCGCTCGGCAGTTGCCTCCCACCGTTCGCTTCGGCACGTCCACCTGGACCTATGACGGCTGGTTCGATGACGTCTACCACCGTCACTACCGCGGCCCGCAGCCGGCCCTGAGACTCGAGGAGTACGCGCGCTATCCGCTCTTTCGGACCGTTGGGATCGACAGCGCGTTTTACGATCCGCCGTCTGAAGGGGAGCTCAAGTCCTACGCCCGGGCGTTGCCGACCGGCTTTCCCTGCGTCAGCAAGGTCTGGGATCGCATCACCGCCAAACGACTCGGCCAGGATGCGCCGCAGCCGGGCCTCGCCGGCATGCGCAACCCCGATTTCCTGAGCGCCGCGCTGTTCAAGGACAGCGTGCTCGGTCCGTACAACCGCGTGTTTCGGGAGCACGCGGGGTGCTTCGTGTTCGAGTTCCAAGCCATGCGTGGCAAGGATCTGCCCGATCCGCTGCAATGGGCCGATCAGCTCGATGATTTCTTGAAGGAGTTGCCACGGGACTTTCGCTATGCGGTCGAGCTGCGCAATCCCGAGCTCCTCACAGGTGTTCATGGTGAGGTGTTGAAGCGGCATGGGGTAGCGCACGTGTTCAACTCTTGGACCGAAATGCCGCCGATCGGTGAGCAGCTCGACATGTCGTGGACATTGCCGACCAATTTCACAGTCGCGCGAGCACTCTTGAAGCCGGGCCGTCGCTATGCCGACGCGGTGAAGCAGTTTCAGCCGTACGACCGCGTTCAGGAGCCGGTGCCGAGCCTGCGGCGGGATCTGGTCCGGCTGGTGAGCGAAGCGCACCGCCGGCGCGTCGAGGCGTTCATTCTCGCGAACAACCGCGCCGAGGGGAACGCGCCGGGGACAATTCGAGCGGTCGCACGCATGTGGTTGGAAGGTGACGCCGGAACCGCTTGAGAGGGTACAGAGGTATATGCGCCCGCCCGTTCTCTACTATATCTCGATCCTCGCGGCACTCGCCGCTTGCGACTCTGACTTCGACGTGCAACCGGCGGTCGTGCAATGGATGGAATGGCCGGCCGAGGTGGTGGTCGCGAGCCCCTTCACCGTCCGGCTGCTCGTGACCCGGCCAGTGTGCTATACGACCGTTTTCCGACCTGCGGCGAGTGCGGATAACTCGGCGGTGACGTTCGAGCCGTACTTCCTCGTCAAGCGACAGCGCCCGGTATGCCCGCCCATGGTGGCCGTGATTTCTCTCCCTGACATCTCGCTCGACACAGTGACCACGGCACCGGCACTCGCCGCCACGGTGTCACGCACGTTCGACATGCGGGCGCCGGCGAATGTGTATGCGCCCACGCCCAGCACCCAGAGCGGCCAGCCGGTGCGGACATTCGGCGATGTCACCGTCCGTTTGTCGGCTCCCGACACCTCGCGTCGCAACGCCGCGGGGCGTGTGTTTCGGGTAACGGACAATCTTGGGTGCGCCCAGATAATGCCGGTTGGTTCCTACGGCCCGGACCGGCACCTGGTGCTTGAAGATCAGACCGATACGACTGGCCTCAACTATGCGTTCGTGCGCGGCTATATCCACGAATCGGTCACGCCGGTGTGCGGGCAAACGCGCGTGTTTCATCTGACCTCGCGGAATTAGCAGAGAGAGTATGCGGACTCTCGGTCGTAGCGTTGTGTGTCGGTGTCACCGTCCCGGCCTGTGGGCCCGACGCCCATGTCAGCGCGGCGTTGGTGCAATGGATGGATTGGCCGGCCGAGATCGCTCCCGGAACGCCGTTTTCGGTTCGCCTGATTGTCCTGCCGCCGTCGTGTGTCTGGGACGTCTTTGGACCCGGGACAACGGTGGATCAATCGGCCGTAACATTCGCTCCTTACTTTGGCGGCGTGAGGGAGGACATCCTCTGCGCCGACGCGCTGCTCGTCGGCGGCGGGCTGGATACCCTCGTCACCGCGCCCGGTCTGCCCGCTGCATCCCCACGAGCCTATGAAGTCCGGGCCGCGACCTCCGTCAACTCAAGCGATTGGCGGCTGACCAACCTCACGGTGCGAACCTTTGGTGAAATCATTGTACAGCCACCCACTCCCGGCGCATCCGTCCGCAATGCCGCGGGTTATGTGTGGCCAAGTACCGACACGTTGGGTTGTCTGCGATTGACGCCGACGGGAGCGTTCACGCGAGACCGTGCCCTGGTTCTCGAGAATCCCGTCGACACTGCCGGCATTGGAGGCGCGTTTGTCAAAGGCTACATCTACGACGTCGCAACCCCGATCTGCGGTGAGACCCACGTCTTTCACTTGGTGAGTAGGAACTAAGGCAGGTCTATGCGCCCTGCCGTGTTCGCGACGCTATGTCTCGGTCTCCTCGCTGCGTGTGAGCCCGATGCCAAAGTCGACCCGGTCACGGTCCAGTGGATGGATTGGCCGGCGGAGGTCAACGCCGGTCAGCCGTTCCGCACCAGGCTCGTGGTATGGAATGTGTGTGCGCTGACCGCGCAGTTTCGTGCCGGAGCGTCCGCCGATCAGTCGGCGGTCACCTTCGCGCCCTACTTCCTCGTTAGCAACGATCAGATCGAATGCCTGACGGAACGCACTTCCGTATTGCTCGCTTTGATCGCGATCGACACCGCCGGCACCGCACCCGGCCTTGCCGCACCGTCTGCGCGCACGTACGAGATGCGTGCGAGCACGGTGGACTTTGCGTTCAATGCAGTACGCGCACAGGCCCTTCCGGTCGGTACGTACGGCGAGGTCACGGTTCGACCGAGCGGTGCCGACCCATCGCGCCGCAACGCAGGTGGCTACGCGACTCTGGATACCGACTCGCTGGGGTGTGTGAGAGTCAGGCCGGCTGGTCTCTACAGCCCCGCCGCCGCCCTCGTGCTCGAGGATCAGGCAGACACTGTTGGCGTCTCATCCGCGTTCGTGCGCGGTTACATCTACGACGCGCCGGCGCGCCTGTGCGGCGAGACCAGAGTCTTCCACCTCGTCTCGCGGAAATGATCATGCGCGCTCTCTACTGCCTCCCGGTTCTGGCGGCGCTGGCTGGATGTAAATCCGACAATGCAATTGAACCGGTTCCCACCGAAGTGGAGTGGATGGAGTGGCCGGCGGAAGTGACGGCCGCCACGCCCTTCACCGTGCGATTGCTGGTCCCCTGGCCCTTCTGCCTTGACTTGGTGGGCCCGCTCAACCTTGGAACCAGTACCGATGAGTCCGCTGTCACGTTCGCGCCCTATTTTCCCGTGAACAAGCACGAAGTCTGCCCGCCCGGAGTGGCTCTCCCCTATCACAATGCGCTCGACACCGTGGCAACCGTCGCTGGCCTGGCGGCCAGCGTTCCGCGGATAGTCGGAATGCGGGGGGCATCGTATGGGATCGCCCCGCCGCCGGACGCCCACCTCCTTCCCCTCACGTTTGGGACCCTTGCCGTGCGATTGTCCGATCCAGACACGTCACGCCGCAACGCTGCCGGGGTCGCGAACAAAGGCCGGGACAACCTGGGCTGCGTCCGCCTCGGGCCAGCTGACACGCATGATCCGGGATTGCGCTACGTGCTCGATGATCAAGCTGATACGACGACGTTTTGGTCCAAGTTCGTGCGCGGCTACATCCACGAATCGGCTACGCCGGTGTGCGGGGAGACGCGCCTCTTCCACATCGAGGCGCGGTACTAGGGCAGGCTACCCCGCAGCTCGAGCTCGCCCTGCACCGGCATCTTCGCCGGGCGGTAGCGGTCGAACATCGCGCTCTGATTCCTGAACCCGTGCTTCTTGCGCAGCTTCTCGATGCGGCGCAACAGCGCCTTCGTATAGTCGCGCGGCGCATACCCATGTCCCGCATACGCTCGGGTGTATTTCGGCACCAGGTCGGGAAAATGTTCTCCGAGGACCGGTAGGAAGCGATCCCGGATGGCGGGATAAAGCCGCAGTGGTCCCGCGTGAATGAACCGTGCCCCGGCGCTCTTCGCCGCAGCGAACAAGATGTCGAGGTGCGGGAGGTCGTCGGTGATCCCAGGCAAGACCGGCGCGATGATCAACCCGGCGTTCACGCCGGCATCCACCAGTTTGCGCAGCGCGCGCAGCCGCGCAGCAGGAACGGGAGAACGCGCTTCGAGTTTGCGCGCCAGTTGGGCGTCATGCGTAATCAATGAAACGTGAACCTGGAGTTCGTTGCGTTCCTGCAACCGTACGAGCAGATCGCAGTCGCGCGCAATGAGCGGACTCTTGGTGATGATGCCGAACGACAATCCCTCACAGCGCGCCAGGCGTTGCAGCACCGCCCGCGTGATCCGGAAGCGACGCTCGGCGGGTTGATACGGATCCGTCGCCGTCCCGATCACAATCGTCTCGCCGAGCGGCACGCGCTTGAGATCGGCATCGAGCGCGCTTACGACTTGCTCCTTGACGAAGATGCGTCGCTCGAACGCCTCCCATCCGTGCGCACCGCGATAGTCTGCGAACTCGGCGTCAGTCAGCTTGCCGGCATCGTGGGCGCGCTCCACCACGTAGCGGTGCGTGTAGCGCGCGTAGCAGTAGCTGCACCCGAATTCGCAACCGACATACGGATTGAGCGACCAGTAATCCATCCCGGTCGCGGAGGGCGGGTTGAGGACCCGCTTGGGCGTTAGCGAAACGAACCGGGTGCCGCGGAGGCGCTCGTCGAGGACGACGGGCGGACGGCCTGACGGTCGGTCGGCCGGCAAGAGCGGTAGTTGCTTAGCCACACCGTGCCCAGCCGCACTGGAGGCATACCAGGCAGCCGGATTGGTGAGCGGTCTTGGCGCCGCAGTCGGGACACGGAGGAGTCTTGGGAGGGGCTTCCCGGGGTTTGCGTACCGCCATACACACCCGAATATAACCCGAAGATCGTGCTCAGCAACTCGGTCTACAGAGGCGTCGCGAAGCGCCTCCAGGCGTAATACACAGGCACGCCGATCAGGACGAGCGCGAGACCCAGCATGGCGTATGTGCGCGTGACCGGTTGCACGAGCAGGTCGACGGCGATCAGGGCGGTGAGGGCAATGTAGAGCGCAGGCAGCACGGGATACCCGGGCGCGCGCACAGGGCGCGGAAGGTCGGGCCGCTTCTGACGCAGCCGGAACAGCCCAAAGGCGGTGACGGCGTAGAATGCGACGGCGGCAAAGATCACGAAGTTGAGCAGCTGACCATAGGTGCCCGAGAGGCATAGCACGCACGTCCACACAGCCTGCACGATGAGCGCGAGCGCCGGCGTCTTGTACGTCGGATGCAGGTTGGCAGCGGACTTGAAGAACAGGTTATCTCGTGCCATCGCGTAGTACACGCGCGCGCCCGACAGAATCAATCCGTTGTTGCAGCCGAACGTCGAAATCATGATGGCGATAGCCATGATGTACAGACCGGGAGCGCCGAACATCGCCTGCAATGCCGCCGTGCCCACGCGGTCCTGTGGCGCGTGCGCGATGGCGTCGACGGGAAGTACGACCAGGTACGCGACATTGGCGAGGACGTACAGCGTCGTCACTGTCAGGACACCGGCGGCCATGGCGAACGGCAAATCCTTCTCGGGGTTTTTGAGCTCTCCCGATGCGAAACCCACATTGTTCCAGGCATCCATCGAAAACAATGAGCCGACCATCGCGGCGCCGACCACCGGCAGGATCGCCAGCGTGAGACCGCCGCCCGCCCAGAAGTTCGCGCCGAAGTTGGCGGCAATCGCCAGGGCGTTCCGCCCAATCGTGATCCCCAGCAGAATCAGTCCCGCCAGGGCGGCGGTTTTGATCGCCGTCAGTGTGGTCTGGATGAACGCTGCGGTCCGCACGCCGCGCACGTTGATCCAGGTCAGGAGCGCGATCGATGCGATGGCAAAGATGCGCTGCGCCGATAGGCCTACCGCGATGTCGCCGATCGGTGGGGGGAAGTGCAGCGTCGTGCCCAGGAAGACGTCTGGGGTGAGCCAGGGAAAGAGCACCGAGCTGAAGCGTGCGAAGGCGACCGCGACCGCCGCGATCGTGCCGGTTTGAATCACGACGAACAGGGTCCAGCCGTAGAGATAGCCGAACAGCGGCGAGATCCCTTCACGCAGGTAGATGTAGTTGCCGCCCGCCTTCGGGAACATGGCGGCGAGCTCTCCGTAGGTCACCGCGCCGAGCAGGGTGACCACGCCCGACAGCAGCCACACGGTGAGCAGCAGGCCCGGCGAGTGCACCTGCCGCAGGATGTCGGCCGACACGATGAAGATGCCGGACCCGATCATGGATCCGACGACGAGCGCGGTCGCGTCGAGCCGTGAAATGGCGCGGACGAACTCGACCCGCTGGGGCTGTACGGGGGTAGCGGTCATGGCGATAACCTAGTGGTCGTTTTCGAGGGCCGCTATCTTTCGCCACCCATCGCCCTGTGAGGAATCGTGCGCCTCCTGCCGCGAGAAGAGGAATTCTTCGACCTCTTCACCGAAGTGGCCAACCGTAACAAAGAAGCCGCGGACTATCTGCGGAAGCTGTTCGAAGCTCCACCCGACCGCCGCACGCCGCACATCGAGGCGCTCAAGCGGCTGGAGCACGAAGCCGATCAGGTGACGCACGAAGTCGTCAACCGTCTCGACCGCACGTTCATCACGCCGCTCGATCGCGAAGACATTCATCAGCTCGCCTCCGATCTCGATGATGTCATGGACGCGATGGACGGCACCGCGCGCCGGGCGCAGATCTTCCGCCTCGGTTCGCCACCCCAGGGCGTGCTGCGGATCGTCGAAGTACTGCAGCGCATGATGGGTGTGCTGGTAGAAGCAGTCAGCCGGTTGAAGAAGGGCGATGACGTCATGAAGTACTGCGTCGAGGCGAAACAGCTCGAGGAAGAAGGCGACTCGATCTACCACGAGGCGCTGGGGCAGCTCTTCGAGAAAGAGCGCGACGCCATCGAGCTGATCAAGTGGAAAGAGATTTACGACAATCTGGAGGGCACCCTCGACCAGGCCGAAGACGTCGCGAACGTGGTCGAGTCCATCACGATCAAGCACGCCTGATGCCGGCCTCCGTCTGGTTCGTTCTGGCGATTCTGCTCGTCGCCCTCACGTTCGACTTCATCAATGGTTTTCACGACGCGGCCAATTCGATCGCCACCGTCGTGTCGACGCGCGTGCTCTCGCCGACCGCGGCGGTGGTGTGGGCGGCGTTCTGGAACTTCGTCGCCGCGTTTGTCTTCGGTACGGCGATCGCCAAAACCATCGGCAAAGGGCTCATCGATCTCAGCGTCGTCGACTCGACGGTCATACTCGGCGGCTTGCTCGGCGCGATCATCTGGGACCTGGTGACGTGGTGGCTGGGACTGCCGACGTCGTCTTCGCACGCGTTGATCGGCGGCTACGCAGGCGCGGCGGTCGCCAAGTCCGGCTTTGCGGCGATCATCGCCAGCGGTTGGACCAAGACGCTGGTATTCATCGTGGTCGCGCCGGTGATGGGATTCGTACTGGCGTTGGCGCTCACGGTGGCGTTGTCGTGGTCATTGCGACGATCGCTGCCCCGGCGAGTGGACAAGTCGTTCAGAGTCCTGCAGCTCGTCTCCGCGGCGCTCTACTCGCTGGGACACGGCACGAACGACGCGCAGAAGACGATGGGCATCATCGTCGCGCTGCTGGTGTCGAGCCAGGCGCTGTTCGTGAGCTTCCCGATTCAGGCGTTCCACCTCACCGATGCCAATCACATTCCGATCTGGGTCATTCTCGCCGCGCACGCCGCGATCGGCCTCGGCACGATGGCGGGCGGGTGGCGCATTGTGAAGACGATGGGCCAGCGTATCACCAAGCTCACGCCGTTCGGCGGCTTCTGCGCCGAGACCGCTGGCGCCATCACGCTGTTCGTGTCCTCGCATTTCGGCATCCCCGTGAGCACCACGCATACGATCACCGGCGCGATCACCGGCGTCGGCGCTGCGCAGCGCTTCTCGGCAGTGCGGTGGGGTGTCGCCGGCCGGATTGTGTGGGCGTGGGTCGCGACGATCCCGGCGGCGGCCGGTATCGGCGGTCTCAGCTATCTCCTGCTGCGGGCCGTCGTTTAATCGAGCTTTAGTGTCAGTACCCGACGTTCCGTCATTTCTTCTATTGCGTAACGAACACCCTCGCGACCGAGGCCAGAAGCCTTGGCGCCGCCGTAGGGCAGCCGATCCACGCGGAACCCGGGGATGTCGTTGCCATTGACGGCACCGACGTCGAGCTCGGCGTGGAGTCGAAACATCGTCTGCAGGTTCGTCGTGAAGACCCCCGCCTGCAGCCCGTACGGCGAAGCGTTCGCCCATGTGATGGCATCGCTCACGTCGCGGTAGGGCGTCACAGTCACGAGCGGCGCGAAGACCTCCTCGCAATTCACTTTCATGTCCGCGGTGGTGTGCGTGAGCACGGTCGGCTCGAGGAACAGGCCGTTGCGGGTGCCGCCCACTTCGATCTTCGCTCCGCCAGCCACCGCTTCCGCGATCCACCGCTCGACCCGTTCGGCCCCATCGAGTCCGATCATCGGCCCGACATCGGTGTGCTCGTCGAGCACATCGCCGACCTTCAGCTGCTTCACCTTGCCGAGCAACAGGTCGAGGAACGCCGGATACACGCGCTCGTGCACGTAAATCCGCTGCGTCGAGATGCATGACTGGCCGGCGTAGGTGAACCCGCCGACCGCACAGCGCGCCGCGGCCCACGTGACGTCGGCGTCTGGCTCGACGATCACGGCGGCGTTGCCGCCCAGCTCGAGCGCCACGCGCTTCGTGCCGGCTTTGGTGCGGATGGCCCAACCGGCCTTGGCGCTGCCGGTGAAGGTGATGACGCGGACACGCGGATCCTCGATGAGGATCTGCGCGACTTCGACGTGACAGGGAACAATGTTGACGCCGCCAGCCCGATAACCGGATGCCGTGACGAGCTCGCCGAGCCTGAGCGTGGTGAGCGGATCCTGGGGCGGCGGCTTCAGGGTGATCGTCGCGCCGCACGCCATCGCGGGGGCGATTTTGTGGGCGGCGAGGAGTACCGGAAAGTTGAACGGCGTGATCCCGGCGATCGGCGACAGCGGGAAGCGGCGCGTGATGGCGATGCGGCCCTTGCCCGAGGGAGCGACGTCGGCCGGCAGCACTTCACCGTCGATCCGCGTGGCCTCTTCGGCGGCGTCGCGGAATACGAAAATCGCACGATCGATCTCGATCCTGGCTTGCGCGATCGGCTTTCCCGCCTCGAGTGCCAACGTCCGGGCGAAGTCGGCTCGTGCCGCTTCCAGTCCATCGGCGACCGTGCGCAATGCGGCCGCGCGGGCATAGGCGGGCAGTTCACGGCAGGCACGCGCGGCGGCGACGTTGGCGTCGAGCGCGGCGCGCACGTCTTCCGGTCCGGCCAGCGCGACGACGCCGACTTCGCTGCCGTCGTGTGGCGCGCGGATGACCGCGGTCTCTCTTTCCTTCTCTTTTTGCGTCGTCGTCATTTCAGTCTGAGAACAGCCTCCGCAGGCCGCGCTCCGTCTCGGCGAGCGCTTCCTGGAAATGTTGCAGCTCGCCGCCGAAGCCGAACCGCAGGAAGCCGGGCATTCCAAAGTGATCGCCGGGGCAGAGCAGGACGCTATGTTGCGCGCGCAGTTTCTCGACGACTTCCGGCGCGGGAATGGCGCCGCGGTAGCGTGCCCAGCAGATCGCGCCGGCCTGCGGTGGATGCCAGGTGAAGGTGTCGCCGAACGTCTTGAGCCACGCTTCCATCACGGGATAGTTTGCGTGCAGGATCCGCCGAGTGCGCTCGATCAGCTTCTCGCGGGTGTGCGGGTCGAGGGCGACCGCGGCAAGGTGATCTGACGCGCCAGACGGCCCGATCGTCGTGTAGTCGTGGCGCGCCCAGGCCTCCTGCGTGAACCCCGGCTGTGAGACGATCCAGCCGATGCGGAGGCCCGGCAGGCCATACGCTTTCGACAACCCGTTGACGATGACCACCTTGTTGTAGCCGCTGCCCCAAAACGATTCCGTCGTCTTGCCGCTCAACTCGGCGCCTTGATAGACCTCATCGGCCAGGATCCAGGCTCCCACCTCCGCCGCGCGCTCGAGAATCACCTTGCGGGCCGCGTCGCCCAGCACGTGGCCGGTGGGGTTATGCGGATTGGTGATGACCACGAGCTTGGTGCCGGACGCGATCGCGGTGCGAATCTCTTCGGCGTAGGGCTCCCAGCCTTCCTTCTCGTGCAGCTGAAACGGGCGGACCTCCGCGCCGAAGTTCTGGGTCAGTCCGGCGGTCTGCATGTAATTCGGCATCATGACGGCGACTTTGTCGCCGGGCTCGAGGAGGCGCCAGCAGGTGACGAAGTTCGCTTCGGAGCTGCCGGTGGTGACGAGCACCTGATCGGGCGACGCGCCGGGATAGAGTGCGGCGATGCGCTCGCGCAGCCGGTCGGTGCCGTTCGACTGGCTGTAGCCGAGCCGCACCTCGAGCAGCGGCAGCGCCGAAGCGCCGGCGAGGCCGAGCAGCTCCTGGATTGTCAGCGGATGCACGCCGGACTCCGAGAGATTGAAGCGCACCCGGTTTTCCCAGGTGCTCTGCCACCGTTCCAGCTCGAAGGGGACGAATTTTGGGCTCATGGCTCGTAAAGCTCGCGCAAGTCTTGGGGTTTCTCCAGCCAGTAATCGGGTGACAGGTCCTCGAGGTGCGCGCGGTCGAACGGGCCCCACAGCACGGCGGCGATCTTCACGCCGGCGGCGCGGCCGGACTCCATGTCGTGGCGTGAGTCGCCGACGAATACCGTTTCGGCGGGCTTCACACCGAGCCTGTCAACCGCCTTGAGCACCGGCTCGGGATGCGGTTTGGAGTGCGTCACGTCGTCGCAGCCGAGGACGAGATCAAACGCCTGGTCGAGCCCGGAAATACGGAGGCCGCGCATGGCGCCGTCGCGCAGCTTGCTGGTGACCAGGCCGAGTCGTTTACGATGTTCTTTCAGACGCCGTATTTCTTCGACGATTCCTTCATACGGTCGAACCAGCGCATCGTGGTGCGTGAGGTTGTAGGTGCGGTACGTCTGGACCATCGCTTCGATCTCTTCCTTATCCTCGGTGATCTGCCCGAACTGCGCCCAGAGGGGGGTGCCCAGGCCTTGGATCCACATCTCATCGGGCGGCATCGGCTCGTTGCTGCGGTGCAGCGCCATCGTGTGGCGGTAGGAGCGCAGGATCAGGTCGATGGAGTCGATGATCGTGCCATCGAGGTCGAAGAGGAAGGTTGTGAGAATCACACACGGAATCTACAGCCATGGTGAGGAGAATGACCGCAGCCTAGCGACACACCATTAGCGCGGCAACAAGCTCAACCTTGATGGGCGAGTCTCCGGCATCGGCGGGTGGCAGCGCGTGATGCCACGCCAGCAGATCCTGTACTAACAGCGCGCCGCGCGAAGCGATCCCGGTCACTCGACCGCCAGCGCGCGTCCTGGACGGCCGTGAGGCGCGATCTGATCAACGGCGCAGCCGCGTCGAGCGCCTGTCGCAGGCGATGGCGATCGACAGCGGCCGGCTCGGCGGTGCCCGCGGCAGCGAGAACTCGTGTCGCGGCGGCGGGGCTGGTGCGCGCCGTTTCTCCTTCGACAACGATTGCTTCCACTGACTTCGCGATTCGGACCACGAGAACAGTGCAGGGCTGTTCGCCTACAACTGCTGCGCAGGAGCCAACCGTCGCGCTGCATGGTGACGACGCGAGCGCGGTGAGCTGATCGCACCAGTCCAGGCGCCCGTTGGTACCGGCCACTTGCTGCGCCCCAATCTTTCTTGCCAGTCGCTCCTCGATCGCAAGTGCGCGGGCCAGTGGTGGGGGCGGCAGGAATGTGACCGTCGTGATCGAAGGATGCGACGAGCCGAGCCGGTCGATTCGGCCGACGCGTTGCGCCAGGCGCGCGGGACTCCAGGGCAAGTCGTAATGCACGACGCGCTCGGCATCCTGGAGGTTGAGTCCTTCGCTCAAAAGATCAGTGGCGATGAGGACGTCCGTCTCGAGCGCGGCAGACGGCCGCGGTCCGCCCTGCGCGTGCGGTGCGAAGGCGCCCAGCACCGCTTGCCGCGGCGCGTCTCCGGAAGCGAAGCGGCCCACGTGTCCGAAGACGGCGGCGACGCGTCGATGGCGAAGGCGCTGGAGGAGATACCGGGCCGTCGGCTGGGCATCTGTGAATACGATTGTCTTGGCTGGACGAGCTGCGAGCAACCGCTCCAGCGCGTCCGCTTTGGGATCAGTAGCAGAAGCGCGCGCCAGCTGGCCACGGAGGCGCGCGAGAATGCGGCGATCATCGGCGAGCGATGCGGGAGCGGCGTCCCCGTGATCGAGCAGGAGCGGGAACAGCACGAGTTGAATGTCGGACTCTGCGGCGCGCGGGAAGCAACGCTGAAACTCGTGCGGCGTCAGCGCGCGGCCTTCCGCCGCGGCACGCGTCGCGAGATCGATATACGCGTCCTGGCGCGTGAGGGCGGCACGAAATGCCGCGAGACTCGACCCCAGGCGCCGCAACAACATCAGGCGGAGCAGGGGGGCAGCTCCTCCTCCCGCGCGCAAGGCCGCGACTCCGGCGGCGAGATCAGAGATCAGCGCTTCCGATCCGGGACCAGCGCGCAGCGCTTCGGTGGTCGATCGTGGAAACACCATGCTCACCGGCCCGCCGTCATAGCCCGTCTGCACGCGCTCGCGCGAGCGCGCAACGATGAGGCGAGCGACCGCGGCGTGTGCGAGCGATCTGTCTGCTTCCCGCCGAGCCGCGTTCCGGAGCGACGGCACACCGAGCGCCGCGAGCGTGTGATCCCGAAGAAACAGGCGGAGCAAGTAGAGCAGATCGGCGACGCAATTGTGGATCGGTGTCGCGGTCACGAGGAGCACGCGGCTTCCCACGACAAGTCGCGCAAGGGCCCGGTAGCGATTGGTGTCGGGATTACGGAATCGGTGGGCTTCGTCGACGATGACGGTCGGACGGCCCGACGGTCGGACGGCCGACACGCTAAGGGATTCGTGTGTGATGATGGAGGTATCCTGAACGCCGAAGCGGTTCAACAAATTGCGCCACTGTAGCACGAGGACGGCGGGAACGATCAACGCGAAGGGCTCGCGACGGGACAGGGCAACGGCAAGCGCGACGTATGACTTCCCCAACCCCACCTCGTCCGCGAGCAGCGCCCCGCCGTGCCGTTCGATAATCGCGGTCAGCCGCTCGGCAGCGGGGACCTGGTGCGGCGCCAGCCAGGCGGGCCACGTCGTTGCGCTTGACGCCACATCCGTCCCGTCGAGCAGCGCGCGCGCCGCGCTGGCGGCGACGCTGCACGACTGCGCCTCCCCTGCCGGCTCGAGCGCGACGGCGAGGGGTTCTGGAACCGGAGCGAGGTGCTCAGAGAGAATCCGCGGCCAGCGCGCGGCGGTCGGCGTCATCGAGTTGGAAGGCCTCTGCGACGAGGTCGTCAGCGGGTTCGCAGTGCTGGCCGCACCGCGCGAGCGCCGCCCAGACCGCTGACCCGTTGGCCGGCACCGGTAAGCCGCGCACGACACGCGCGTTGAAGCGACGAAACCCACCGCGCGCGGGATCGGCAACGAGGCGCGCGAGAGCGGTGAGCCAACAGGAATTGAACAGCGCCGCCAATGCGGCCGCGTCGGCCGCGTCGCGCGTCGCGATGCCGTAGACGGTGTTGAGCGGTACGAGCTCGGCGGCCGGCACCGCCGCCGCGAGGCGACGGCCGAGGTCGGGCCACACCACACGATGCGCCGCCAACCCGAGACCGGTGCGGAACAGCTGCCACGGTGGCCCAGCTCGATAGTCGGCCCGCCGGCGCAATCGTTCCTCATGATGCGACAGCCGCTCGATGAGGTCGCTCGGCAGTCGGGCCAGCGGCAGGCCATCGGTCCCGTGCGTCCAGAGCACAAAGCGGCGTGGACGGCAGCACCAAGCGGAGATGTCACGCCCGCGGATAGCCGGTCGCGTTCCGGGACATTCCCGATCGAGTACGAACAGATCATCGGCGCCCGTCTTCACGCCGAGCTGCGGCGACCAGCGATCACCGACAGTCGGGAATTCGGTGCGGAGCCGCCGGCTGACCCGCTCCGCATCGGGGCTGAGAATCCAGGGACCGCTGTTCTGCAGCCGCCTTTGCGGAACGGCGGGCGCGGCGGACTTTGCCCCCAGGGCGGTGCTCGTCAGCTCCGTCCCCGAGGGATCCGCCCGCGCAGCTACCAGCGCCATCGGGTACACTGCCGCGCCAAAGGTCTGCGCCAGATGCTCGGGTAGTGGGGAAGCGCGCTCGATGCGCGTGTTGTGCGCCAGCCGCCGACGCAGCGGCTCGGCGTAGCCGCTGGTTGCGAGCTTGGCCGGAACGAGCAGTGCGACGACGCCACCCGGTCGTGCGAGTTCGAACGCGCGCTCGGTGAACGCAACGGCAAGATCGGGCTGATGGGCGAAGCCACGAGTTGCCTCGGGGCGCCAGCATGAGTATCGCGCCGCGAGCGTTTCACGCACGCGCGGCGCCAGCCGCTCGGCGCGCACCCACGGTGGGTTCCCGGTTACCAGGTCGAACCCACCTTGCACCATCACATCCGCGAAATGCGACTCGAAAGAGAAGAAGGGGGCGGCGCCTTCCAATCGCAGTTTTCGCCGCGCGGCCCGCAGCTCACGCAAGCTCCGCCGCAGACGGGCGAGCCGCAGCCGCTGTTCCAGGCTCACTCCCCGCCTGCGACCAAACAAATCGCGATTCCGCGCCCCGCTGAGCAGCTCGTCGATGGCCGATTCGAGCGCCGCGCCGCCATCGTCCAGGAGCCTCCGGGCGAGCGCCGTCTCCGCGCGGCTCAATTCCACCTGCGCCGCACGCTTCTCCGCACCGGCCAGGAGGAAATGCATGCGGCGCGCCACCGCGAGCCTTCGCACCTCGGCGGTGCCTCCTCGGAAGGCACGGCCGCCAAGTGAGGCCGCCAGCATCACTGGATCGAGGAGCGCATCGCCCTGAAGTACATGCCCGTCGAGATTTGGCAGAGGCGCTATCTGAGTTACCTCGGCACGCTCCTCATCCGCGACAAGCGCCAACCACAATCTCAGCTCCGTGAGGCGCACAGCTGTTGGTGTCAGATCGACGCCGAACAAGGAACGAGCGAGGACGTCGCGCTTCACCGCCAGGGTCGGCCCTTCGCCGGCGGCGCGTCTTAGTCCCACCAGCTCATCGAGCGCTCCCAATAGAAAGGCTCCCGATCCGGCCGCCGGATCGAGTACCGTGAGCTCTCGCAGGTCGGGCGCGGGAGACGGTGCGATGCCTTCGTGCACCCACCGTGCTGCCGCCGTTGGAGCAACACCTAGGCGATGGGTGAGCGCGGCTTCGAGCCCGGCTCGCACCACCTCACGCACAAGCGATGCGGGCGTGTAGTAGGTGCCGGTCGCGCGGCGCTCACCAGGGTCCATCACGCCTTCGAACACACGGCCGAGCATGTCGGGAGCGATGAATTCGCCGGTGTCATGCTCGCAGACGGAGAAGTGAAATCGTTCGAATAAATCGTCGAACGCGTCGCGCCAATCGGTGTTGCCCCAGACTGCCGGGCCGTGGTGCCGTTCCAGCGCCGACGGCTCGAATAGCCCGCCATTGAGGAATGGGATCTTGCCCAACGCCCGCGCGGCTGTGCCTCGCTCCCCCGCCGGCCGATTCAGCGCGCCAAAACAGAGAGCCTGGAGGAAGGAACGATGAAAGTGGCGCCGGGCGGACAGCGCACGATCAAGCAAGCGCGCTACGTACCGGTTATCGCCGTTCAGCCAGCCTTTCGACTGGATGAAATAGAGAAAGAGCACCCGAGTGAGTGCCATGAGCGTGAGGGCGTGACGATCCACCCGCGAGCGCGGGGTTGAGAGCCGGTCCGTGAGCTTGTCGAGCGTACTCCGAAAGGCCCGGAAGAACCGGGGCGTGACGCCCTCGCTCGCCAGCACTTCGCTTATGCGTAACGACAGCGCGAGGGCCGATTCTCCCGTTGCTGGAGCGAGTCTCTCGAGCGTGGCCAGCGCCGAGCCGGTGGGATTGGCGAGAGGGATCGTGGCCATGCGGAGTCCCACCGGGCCCGCCGCGCAGACGAGCCGCATTGGCTGACCGCCGAGCGCACACGCCAGGCCGCGTTCGGCCCCAGCGGACAGTCGTCGTGCAGCCGCGCGCGCTGCTGCTTCGGGCGTGGAAGCCGCGAGCGCAAAGACTCGAAACGCGCCGTGGCGCGCGATCAGCGCGGCACGGTCAACGCTCGCGGTCTCGCCGAGCCAGGTCAGCACAGGCACGGGCTCCCAGAGAGCTTCATAGCCGAGCGCGTCGAACAGCTCGCGGAGACTCTCGATCTGCGTTGTGCGGGCGAGAATGTCCCGCAACACCAAAAGCCCCTCGTGAAAGAGGGGCTAAGGTGCGTTCGAAGTCCTATGGATTCGGTATCGAAAGACTGCGGGCCGTGGCTATTGCGTGCCCTTCTTCAACCTGATTTCCCCATTCACCGTGGTCAGGCTGAGCGCCCGGCCCCCGGCGCCGATCGTGCCGCGCAGACGCCGCTGGCTAAAGCGCCCCGAAATCGTGAGCGGCCAGTCGGTCTCGATGTCGCCGTTCACGGTGTTGGCCCGGACCTCAGTGTCGAGCTTTCCATTGGGAAGAATCAGCGTGATCCCGCCGTTCACCGTGCTGAACTCGAGATCGTTGGTCCAATCCGCCCGGCCCATCTGTGCGTACACGGAGCCGTTTACGGTCGATGCCTCGGCGAGGCCGGTCGTGCTCACCTTCACGCTGCCGTTCACCGTGCTCGCCCGCACGTCACCCTTCAATCCCTCGGCGGACATCTCGCCGTTCACCGTCTGCCCGTTGAACTCGACGCCGGCCGGGACCTGCACCTCGAAGTCCACCGTCACGTCGTTGTTGTCGGTGCTCGAGTGCCAGCGGTCGCCCGGCTCGCAGTTGTTCTCCTGCCGCGCCCGCGGGGGCGTGGGATAGACGGCGCAGATCGTGATGCCGTCGGCGGACTCGACAACCTTGATCTCCACCTCATCGGGATCGGAGCGGCGCGCGTGCTTCCGCGCGTTCACCACCGCTTCGGCACCGCTCGCCAAGACCGCCCGCACGTCGCCGTTCACACCTTTTACTTCCAGCCGCTTCCCCGCGGCTAACCGGCCGTGCCAGTTGAAATCCTGGGCGCCGACACTGGCTGCGGCAACCGCGCTGACCAACGCTGTGATCAATAGACTACGCATCGGACCTCCGACCTAATACGGCGTGAAACTGCGTGGTAATGCGTGGAACGGCGTACGCCTCTCGACGCCTTTATACGCCTTTTCACGCAGTTAATGAGTCGTCCACTTGGGGGTGTGCCAGTACTTCCGGCTGTAGGTGCGGGCGTATTGCCGTGCGTATCTGGGAGCGTACTCCTTGGCGTATTTCACGGCGTAATCGGCTGCATTGCTGACGGCGGTCGCGATCGCTGAATCGTCGAAATGGAAGTCGAAGTCGAAGTCGGAATCATGGTCGTTGTCGTTCTCGTTCTCATCATGCTTGTGCTTGCGATCGATTCGATCCCGCAGCTCCTGGGGACGGCGCATCTCGATGTCGCCCTGGAACGACTCCAGCTCCATGCGCGCGCTGCCAGAGCCGATCTTGAACGTCTTGCGATGCTTCCCTGTCGTGCTGGTGAGCGGGAGCGCAAAGCTGGCATCGATGTCGCCATTCGCCGTCGCAGTAGTCACGGTGACGTTGGCGCCCTCCGGTATGGAGACCGAGATGTCCCCGTTGTGCGACCCGAAGCTGTAGGATCCGCCATCCTTGACGGTCCCCTCGTAGACCACGTCTCCGTTGATCGTCCCGGCATCGACACTCGACGACTGAATTCCCATCATCATCACGTTGCCATTCGTGGTCTCGAGCTTGATTTCACCGCTGACGTTGGTCAGCTCGACGTCTTCGTTAACGGAGTTCACCTCGATACGTCCCGAGGCGTCCGCGAGTGTAACGGTGCCCTGGATCGAATGCAGCGTGATGTTGCCCTTGCCGCCGCGCACGGTGACCTCGCCATTCACCGTCTCGGCGCTGATCGGTCCCTGCACGCCGTCGACCGTGATGTCCGCATAGGTGCCGCTCAGGCTGAGTGCCATGGACTGGGGGACGGTAATGTCGAAATCCATCACCGACGGAGCGCCTTCGCGGCTACTCGCCTTGACGACCACCGTGTTCCCGACGAGCGAGACTTCGACCCGTCCCCGGCGGCCGGTTTCGGCGTGCACTTTGACGCGATTCTCGCTCCACCCATGGACGGTGATCCCGCCCCCGAAATTGTTGACAGAGAGGCTGGCGCCGGCCGGCACGGCGATCGTCGTATCGGTTTGTCTTTGCGATGCCCCCCCCAGTGCGACCAGCATCGCGGCGGCCAGCGTTGCAAACATGTCTGTTCCTCCTAGGACCGGGCCGCGGCCATGTCATTCACACGCCGCAGCAGCTCCACCTTGCGCCGCATCGTGTCGGCGAGATGGAGGTTCAGGTACGCGTTACCGGGGTCGTTCCGCAGCGCAATGCGCGCCTCGGCGATCGCCCGATTGATGATGGCCAAGTTTTTCCGCACGATGCGCACGGTCGTCGAATCGAGCCGCTTTTCATTCTGCGTCAGCGCGTCCTCCAGCTCGCCTATGGCGATGTCGGTGGAGCCCGTCCAACTGGCAACCCGCGTGCCTGCCGGTCGGGTCAGGGCCACGGGCTCGGGGGTGATCGTCGGTCCCTGCCGCAGGGCCAGCCATGCACTGCCACCCGAAAGGAGGACCAGGGCAATGCTCGCCGCAAGGAGCTGCGGGACGGTGAAGCTGAAGCGGCGGCGGGCGGGAGTCGTGTCCTGGCTTACCCCGGGGCGCCGCCCCGGGGTCAGCCCCGCACGAATCCCGACCCACAGATCCTTCGCCGGCGGCGTGTCCTCGAGCGTCTTCGCCCGCGCGACCACCTGGCGCAATTCGCCGAGCGTCGCGTAGCACTGACCGCAAGTGGCGAGGTGCGCCTCGAGGCTCGCGCGCTCGGTCGAGTCGAGCTCGCCGTCGAGATACTCTGAAAGCCGGTTCGTCCATTGATCGTTCATCGTTCCAAGTGCCTCCGCAGCGCCATCCGCGCATGGTGCAGCTGCGATTTCGACGTGCCCGGCACGACGCCGAGCATGCGCGCGATTTCTTCGTGGCGATACCCCTCCACGTCATGCAACACGAACACCTGCCGTGCTCCCTCGGGAAGGCTGGCGAGCGCTTCCTCAAAGTCCATCGATAACTCCGGCGTCGCCTGCCGGCCCGTCAGACCCTCGAGCGGCTCTTCTTGATTGATGAACCGCCCGCGCTCGATGCCGACGCTCTTGCGACGGGCCAGGACCACGTTCACCGCCAACCGGTGCAGCCAGGTCCCGAACGCCGACTCGCCGCGGAACGTCGACAGCTTCTGCCACGCCCGAATGAACACGTCCTGCGTCACGTCATCCGCTTCATCGGCGTCGAGCATGCGGCGCACTAGCGTATGGACCCGCGCAACGTGGGCTCGGTACAAGCGCTCGAATGCAGTGGCGTCCCCGCTTGCCGCGAGTGCCGAGTCGGCAGCTATGGAGTCAGCAGTCAGAGTGTCCTCGAGCACCTGTCTGGGCATGCACGGAGTTGGATATGCAAGCGGGGCAAAAGGTTGTAGTTAGATTTGGGCCTCGACATGGCGCCCTCAATTGTAGCGGTTGTGGCCATCGGCGGACTTTTGGGTCTGCGGCATGCCTTTGAGCCAGACCATCTTGCGGCCGTCTCCACCCTGGCGACAAGGCCTGGCGGGAGGCGCCTGTGGAGCGC
>WNFU01002154.1_pt1 | contig 27926 bp, 27 predicted proteins | sample 5400121 | NCBI WGS metagenome assembly WNFU01 (sample SAMN13153360, study PRJNA577476) | soil metagenome | isolation source: 100 cm soil or saprolite under grassland replicate 1 | place: USA:California | collected 2016-06-15 | reverse complement strand
AGCAGATGGCCGAGAATCTGCGGCGTTTGCCGCAACAACTCTCCAAGGCTTTGGCCGGACAATCGGCGCAGAAAGCGAAAGAGCAACAGGGCGACAGGCCGAAGCTTCAACTTCCAAAGGACAAGCCGCTCGGCGCGGCGGGCCCTAACCGTAACAGAAAACCCAGCCCTGAAGAAGACGCTGATTTCATCATTATCAAGGACCGCTGGCGCATCGGCGTTCCTGAAGACCCGCGCTTCCGCAGTGGCAGCATCTTCGACCCGTATCATCAGAACGTCCTGAAAGGCGATTACCCGATCATCGGCAACGACATTTTCATGAACCTCAATTTCGCGAGCGAGACCTTCTTCAACTTCCGCCAACTCCCCACCCTGTCGGGCATAAGCGCCAACCCACCCGACAGTTCCGAGTTTTTCGGCGGCGGGCGGCAGGAGTTCTCCAATGAAAACTTCATCTTCTCGTTCGATATGTTCAAAGGCGACGCCTCGTTCAAACCGGTCGATTGGAGGTTCAAGGTCACCGGCGTCTCCAACGTCAATTTCCTGCGGGCGCGCAAAAACGGCATCGTCAGTGCGGACCCTCACGAGGGCAAATCGCGTTTCGACGGATTCAACTCCATCAAGGAGGCCTTCGTCGAATGGCGGCTGGGAGACACGACCAAGGTGCTCCCGTTTCTGCGCGGCAAAAGGAGCGAGGGCGGGCGTTCGCCTTTCTTCGATACGACCTCGATGCGTGTGGGCATCCAGGAATTCCAACCTCTACCGCCAGGACACGTTCGTCAAAGGTTACACGCTCCAGTTCAGCACGCTCTACAACGACGACCAGCCGAGCACTTTTCAGAATGGAAACCTATTTCAAGCGCGCCCCTCGCGGCTCGGCACTCCCATTCCGGGTTCGAGAACGATTCGCCTAAAAATTCTCCACTTCTTTAATCTTGAAGACATCCATAGTGAATCTTGCCGGGACTGACGTATCCCGAGCCCCTATAATCCGCTCTCCACTTCGTCATCAAAACCAAATTTGTGGGGAGCCGCCATTTGCCGACCATTCACGACACTGCCTACCCGCGATTGAAAAGCTCCGTTGCCGAAAAGGATCGGGTGGATTCGAATCGGAAACCTCCGCCGATCGGCTATCACCTGCCAATCCTCGGATTTTGAATCGAATGGACCCGACACATGCTGGAATCATAAAAGATTAGACAAGTGGAGAATTCGGAGCCGAATCGTTCTCGAACCCGAAAAGGACAGAAATCAACGATTTCGATAAACTTACGCTGAAAATAAAAGCCTTACGGTTCTTGCTGCAGGGTTGAGCCCAATACAAGCACTGAGCTGAGAAATCCTTTCTTTTCAATCACCAGGTTCTGAGAGCGTTGATTTCTGCGCGTTTGCTAAAAGAACCCCAAGTAGAGTTGGCGAACGTGCGATTGGTCGGTACAGCATAAGGTTTCACTTCGCATAATCAGAGCGTGGCGAGAAATGCCAGCACCTCATCTGTCGCTTTGAAACGCGGCACTTCCTTTCCTGCGGGTGCGAGCTTTTGCAGCGCCTGCTCCTTTGTGGTGAGGTCAGCTTCCAGATATACATGGGTCGTTTCAATACTCTCATGACCGAGCCAGTGCGCAATCACTGAAATATCCACGCCGGATTGGAGTAGGTGCATGGCCGTGGTGTGACGACTATGCCGCATGCGGCATAGGCGCCATACGAAGGCGATGCATCTATTACAGTCTGGGGTTCCCCTCGTTATGGTCAAGGATTTCCTCGGCCATGTGGATCTGAAATCAACCGAAATGTACGTTCAGGCTGATATGGAGATGAAACGCAATGCCCTGGAGATGGCGAATGGACCGCAGGCAACGCAGCCGGCAAAACCAAAGTTCGCGCCAAGCCTCATCGATTGGCTCGAGTCTCTCTAAAGCCCATTATGTAGCATAGAAGGTCAACTACGGCGGAGAAAATGCCTTCAAAGGCAGGGATCTCCGCCGCCCCTCAACATAGCGCGGCACTTACCATAATGCTCACCTGGTAGAACCGAGAGACGGAGAAAGGCTTCACGCGCGACCGGGCGCACCTTCTTGACCATCCGCCGAACCTGGCGTGGGCTGCCCTGATAGCCGCGGCCGCGCATCATCTCATAGAGCCGTGTGGCTCGCAGATGCGGATGTTGATCGAGTGTTTGCCTGATGAAGTCGAGCCATGGATTGAGTGTCGCTCGCGGGCAGGTCCGCAAATCGAGAGAGGAATTGAGGAGCGCCCGCTTGACGGTCTCTGGATGGAGCCTCATTTCAGCGGCGATCGTGCCGACCTTCCAATGCTCGGCATAGTACAAGCGGCGAATAGTGGCGATTTGTTCTTTTGAGATCATCTCTTCACCTCAGAATGTGATGAAAGGGGGCGATGAAGGTCCCTTCCCGCCCGCAGACACGGCAAACGACCCGGCCCGGAGTCGAGATGGGCGGCGTCGAGTTGTAGAAGCGATGGGGCGCCCCAGACCGTACCGAAATCGGAGAGGGCCGGGGAGTATGATCCGTCACGAAATCTTTCTGTGCGGCTCGTCTGGCCGCCGCCTGGCGCAGCCGGTAAGAGCGTTGGCGATCTCGATGGTCGAGCCGGCCTTCAACGCTGCGTTGATGCCGGCGGCGGGCTTCGCGTCGTTGCGCCGTACGAGTCTTGAAGCGACAGGGATGGCTGCAATAGCGATGCCCCCGGTCACAATGAGAGCAGATGAAGAACCTGGCGCGGCAATCTGGAGCCGCGCAGAACTTCTGGTGGAAGGTGAGGTTGTGAGCTGCCGCCATCCCGAACTGGGGTCGGTGGACTTCAGGCGCCCGGTGATGGCAACATAGCCTTGCTTGTTAGGTGTGTTGCCTCGGCCTCGAGGCGACTAACGTAAAACCCCGGTTGTTAGCGCAACCGGGGTTCTGCTGTAATCTCGCATCGCACACTACCAGAACTCAGGGATTCCAGAAAACCACAATCAGGATGATGATGATGATAAGTGGAAGGTTCCTTCCATCAGACTCTGATCATTGGAGGAGGGATGGACGTGAGCTTTCGGCGCGCCGGTACCCATTGTCGTATCGGCGCGCCGAAAGCTCACGATTAGCATAGAAGAGCGCCTTCCGGTTATTCGTTGCGCAGTGCATTCATGGGGTCGATACGGGCTGCACGGCGCGCCGGCAACAGGGTTGCCAGTAGAGCAACCATGGCCATGATACTGACGGCGCCAGCAAATGTTGTGGCATCTCGGGTCGTGATCCCGAACAGCAAGGCGGCAATTACACTACTGGATATCCATACCACAACAAGACCGATGGCGACTCCCGCCAGGACAAGCAGGAAGCCTTCACGCAATACCATCCATAACACGTCTATTGGGCGCGCGCCGAGGGCAATACGGATGCCGATTTCCACAGTTCGACGCGTCACTGAGTAAGCCATCACGCCATACAGCCCGATCGCTACCAGCAAAAGCGAAAGTGCGCCGAGAATGCCCGAAAGTAACGCTAGCAGCCGCTCACGCGTGATCGAGCCATCCACATACGACTTTAGCGTTTCCACATCAACGAAGACATTCTTATCGAGTTGTGCCACTTCTTCGCGGATCTGTCTGGCGATCGACGCTGAAGGAGCTGTGGTGTGTACATAGAGAGTCATCGATTCGTTCAGGACGAAAGTAGGGCTCTGCGCATACGGCACATAGAAAACACGCTGGGGAAGGTCTTTCAGGCTCATATGCGCGGCGTCTCGAACGACACCGACAATCTCACATTCGTAATTGTTACCGCCTCTAGGATCGATCTTCTTGCCGATCGGATTTTCGTCTCCGAAGAAGTAGCGAGCCATGCTTTGATTGATAATCGCCACTTTCGGCGCTCCTTCCCGGTCGCGCTCGGTGAATTCGCGGCCGGCCAGCATTCTTTGCCCGATCGTTTCAAAATAACGCGGCGAAACGAAATTGCTCCAGACAACGCTATCTTCTTCGCGTCTTGGAGTGTGGCCCTCAATGGAAATATTGCCGTTATTTCCAAAGCCGCGACTGACTGGCGGCGCCCATGACATGGCGGCAGATTGAACTCCCGGTAAAGAGTTCAGCCGGCCGCTGATCGTTGTATAGAACTGAGCTACGGTGGGACCGCGATGTCCGCCGCCGGTCGCATCCGCGCGTACCAACAGGACGTTCGTGGTTTCAAATCCGATATCTACATTGAGGATATTTCGCAGGCTGTTGATGAAGAGGCCCGCGCCCACGGTCAGCGCCATTGAAAGCGCGACTTGTGCAGTTATGAGTCCTTTTATTAACCGGCTTCCAGACCCACTGAATGACTGTGTACTCTCTTTAAGAGACGGAATCACATCGAGGCGTATACCCCGTAAAGCTGGCGTGAGCCCGAACAGTAGTGTAGTCAGGATCGTGACGCCAATTGTAAACATGAGCACACGCCGATCGGGATGGAGGTCAAGGAACAAGAGATTCTGGCCGGAAGCAATGAAACTGACCAAGAGTCTGACGCCCCAAGAGGCGAACAGTACACCGGCAAGAGCAGCGACCACCGCTAACAGCATATTCTCGGTCAGGAGCTGGCAGATGAGGCGTCTACGGGTCGCGCCGGTTGCGAGACGGACCGCGAACTCACGCCGGCGAGCCGATCCCCTCGCGAGTAAGAGGTTGGAAACATTGGCGCACGCTATGAGCAACACGATCCCGACGAGAACCATCAGCATATAGAGCGGCGTAGAGTAATCCGCGCGAAGTTCAGAGAATCCGTTGCCGGCGGGATGTAGTTCGGTTCGGTGTTGAAAGTAACTTGAATTAGGGGATTCGCCAGGCGGAGCGGTCGCAGCCAGCACTTGCGGCCACACGACCTGGAGTCGCGCGTTCGCCTGTTCTAGCGACTGTCCAGGGGCCAGCCGCGCCATTATGTTAAGCCAGTGAGCGGATCGCCGGGTCAACACGTCGGATCTCAATTCCGGCAAAATCTTCGGGGCAGTCGTGACAGGCAACGTTATATCTGTCGCAGCGCCAACAACCACGCCCGTGAACTCAGGAGAAGTAACGCCGACAATCGTAACGGGCATCCCGTTTACGCGAAGACTCTTGCCCAGCACATTCGGGGCTGCCGCGAACGCGCGCGTCCAGAAATCATGGCTGAGCACAGCAACCGGGGCCTGGATTCGATCATCTTCGGGCGTCAGTATGCGCCCGAGTATCACGCGGACATTCAGTGAATTGAAATAATCGCCGCTTGCCAGCATAACCTGCGTCCTCTGCAGGTTGCCGTTCACTTCAGCCGGGAGTGTACTCATGGTGAATGCCACCGTATTCGCAAAGATCTGATGTTCCTTGAGGGCTTCGAATTTTGGGTAACTGTGACTCCCGTTCGAGAGCCGGACAAGGCTGGCAGGCTCACCGACGCCCACGAGGGGGCGCAATACCAACGCATTGATCAGAGAGAATATGGCCGTGTTGGCACCGATTGCATCTCGAGGTGCGAGCGGATTTCTTCATCCAGTTCTCGCTCAAGTTTTCGCTTCAGAAACAAACCAAGCAGACGGTGAAAGAAAATACGTAATCTAGTCATGCGCCCTCCGACGGCTCGAGAAACCGGATCATAATTTCGGATGTTCGCCGCCAGTTTTCTTCCTCAGCGGCAAGCTGCTTCCGACCCGCTCTAGTGATCGAGTAATACTTGGCGCGCCGGTTGTTTTCTGACACGCCCCATGTGGAGCTGATCCAGCCCATCTGCTCGAGTCCGAGCAGCGCGGGATAAATCGTCCCCTGGTTAAGTTGGAGCAGGTTGCCACTGATCTGCTCGATCCGCCTGGCAATACCGTACCCATGTAGTGACCCGAGTGTGTTGAGGGTTTTAAGAACCATCAGATTGAGCGTGCCGGGCGGGACTTCGTTCTTGCGTTGATGTTGTTCCATAAGGCTCCTGTTGATGTACAACATGAGTCTAAATTGTTTCCTGTGGGCAGTCAACATAGCGAGGGGGAAAAATGGCTATTTGATAGGAAGGCACAATTAAACCGATGTGGGCATGACGTTAACGCCTACCGGTGATCATTGCCATCCCTCCTAGACTTTTAATTCCACATAACGGCATTAATCCTGAAGTGGGTGGAGCGCGAATCGCTCCGTGATTTTGATCTGACAGCAGACTTGATTGTCATGGCATCGCTCAGATTTTGCCACTGTGAGTCTCGAAATGACTTCACACTTTCAGCAGACACACTCCTCCCTTCGCGATTTCACGATTGAAATCGACGGATCAATTCAATCCGATGAATTTGGAGTTTCAGTGACTTTCAGGAAAATCATACGCTAAGCTGTGAGCTTTCGGTGGGCCAGGATGACAATGGGTGCCCGCCCACCGAAAGCTCACGATGGACGGGGTTTGACTCAATCGGTCATTTTTCTACACATTTCCATGTCTCATTACAATTGAGGGGAAAATGGTTTTGAAGCTATGGGAGAGTGCCCTGCCGAAGCGCTGCGGCCTCCGCTCTGTAGACGAGATTCTCGAACGCGACGCTCGGCGCAGGTCAATCATCGAAGGTTGGGATGTGTGAAGTTCGATTGACCCTCTGCAAATCGAGGTAGGAGGCAAACCAATGCACAGGACAATATTCCTTTCAACTATGATCGTGGCGCTGATGCCGGAGCTCAACGCGCAAGCGCAGACGGCGACGGACGCCGAGGAACTGACCAAATTGCTCAAAGAGTTCCTGGCCGGAGCCTCGCGCAATGACGCCGCGACGCACGACCGATTTTGGGCCGAAGACCTGATTTACACCGACTCCTCAGGGCGGCGGATCGGCAAGGCGGATATCATGCGCGGCGTGCGCTCGGCGCCGGCGCCGAAGACCGGTGATCCGAAGATCACCTATAGCGCCGAAGACATTCGCATTCAGCAATACGGCGATACTGCGATCGTCGCGTTCAGATTGGTTGGAACAACCGAGAAGGACAAGAAGATCGCGGTTACGAACTATCTGAACACCGGAACATTCCTCAAGCGCAACGGCAAGTGGCAGGCCGTGAGTTGGCAGGCGACCAGAATGCCACGTCCGGTTGAAGCGGCGGACGAAGTCAGTAAAGAAGTGGCCGCGGCTCAGACCGCCTTTCATCAAGCCCTGCTCTCCGCCGATCTCAAAACGCTAGATGCGTTGGCGGACGAAAGCTTCATCTGGACGCATCGCGACGGAAGGCAGACGACGAAGCGGCAATTGCTCGATGAGCTGGGGTCAGGGCAATTGAAGTATTCGAAACTTGAGACCAGTAATGGGACGGTCGCCGTTTATGATGACAGCGCTGTTGTGCGCGGAACATCGCTTCGCCAACGCAACGCGGTTCCCGGCTCAACCGGCTCCGGCGACGCCAGCCCTTTCACCGCTTTTTATACGATGACGTTTGTCAACAAAGGCGGCGACTGGAAGGCCGTGGCGCTGCATACGAGTCGGCCTTAAGCTCGCAGAAACCGAAGGCGAATTCCTGATCCATCTGTTTATTGCCCGCTCCCAATGTTCGGGGTATCCTTACAGCAGATGGCAACAGACGATCTGATCCGTCCAGAATCGAAGAGGTAAAGACTATGAGCGCAACGATCACCATTCCCGCCGAGCTTGAACAGCGAATCGCCGGACGCGCCGCGGCGCGAGGCAAGCAGTTCGAGCAAATGGCGGTTGAAATGTTGGAAATGACATTGGATCAACTTGAAGATTACGAAGCCACTGAGACGAGCCTTGAACAAGTTCGCGCGGGCAAGACTAAACCGATGAGAGAGTTCCTTGAAGAGCTTCGGCAAGAGTTCGGATTTCCGATAAGAAGCGATGGCCTACAAAGTTGAGATCACTGAAAAAGCTCAGGAAGAAGCGCGTGAGGCCATCCGTTGGATCGCTCAGTATTCACCGGAGAAAGCAGCCCTCTGGCATTTCGAGCTACTGGAAAAAGTGGACAGCCTCGAAAACTTTCCGGCGCGCTGTCCACTAGCTCCTGAGAGTGAAACTCACGGCAAAGAGATTCGGCATTTGATCTTTGGCAAGTATCGAATCCTTTTCATCATCGAGGATGAAACGGTTTACGTGCTTCGCGTAAGACACCAAGCGCAGGATGTGGTGAGTCCGGATGAATACTGACGAACTCAGTAAGCTCATTCGATCTCAGCAAATTTTCTCAACAGCCAATTGACGCCCTCGACATCAAACCGCTCCGGATCGAAATATCCCCCAGCCCATTGGAGCGATCGCTCATGCTCAGGATGATTTTCGTCGCCTATCTCTTCGAGAAAATTCGCGTAGCCCACTATGCCCCCACAGTCCTCCGGTGGGCAGGCGCGCTCGCCGGCAACGAGCTTCGGATATGTCTCTCCCTCGGCCGCCGGCAGAATCTTCTCGACCTCGATTTCGTGCCGCCAACAATCGCCGAAGTCGTATTCGTACAGGAACCGCTCGCCTTCTCCACTGACAACGCGGTCAAGCCTTGCGCGAAACTCATCCCCGAATTCTCCCGGCGCTTCATCCAGATCAAATGTTGGATCGCTATATTCCGCAGCGTCAATCTCGAAGCGATGCAAGTGAGAGTGCGTCCATCCCATGCCGAGTTGGAGGATCCAGTGCAGATCGCCGAGCGTCGTATCGCCGGGGACGAGCAAGCGCCGCCAGATAGGAGAGTCAATATCGCAGAGAGTGACTTTGAGGTGGTAGATCTCCGGCGCTTTCGTCTTTACCCTCTTCCGGCCTTTCTTTACGGAACGGCGGCGCCTGCCTGCGAATTCCTCGGCGTAGACTCGCAGGAGCCCGATCTGCTCCTCAATGCGGCGCCAGAAGGGCGAGATTGGATCGGGCGGGACCGGATGCCGGTAACAGCCAGTGGCCAATAGGTATTGGGCCAGGTCCCAAACGGCCACGGTGAAGACGCGACGCTTCCACATATGATCACGCGCCGCCTGTTCGACCTCAGCGGTGCGGCGTCGGATGACGGATTCATCCCGAACCGAAGCGGCGTCGAGGTCGACGCGATAGCGCCTCGCTTCAGCGTCAATGGCCTCAAAGATCAGCGCGTCGCCGCTCACGGCCTCGCAGGCGCGCAGCCAATTCCAGAACTTCGGCGATCCGGTCGTTCCCCAAACACCTTCGCCGAAATGCTCAAATGGCAAAGATACGCAATCGCCGGCGCCAAGTCGCAACTCGATCGGATTGCGGTCGACCTGTTCAGAGCCGGCGAAGAAGATGGGCCAGAGCAGATCGCGGGCATCGTGATCAAAGACGATCCGGCCCAACTCGAGATCGGAGGCAATGAGCGGTACGCGCACGCGTGAGCCTTTGAGCAACCGCTGATACCACCAATACCTGCCGTCGCCGGTGTTGGCGATGAGACGAGATTGCGAGACTGCGTTCCGAATCAGGCGCTCAGGTGACTGCGATTCGATGGGACGCAGGCTATGGACCCGCCGCATGATTTCCGTGACCGGGATCGGCTCCTCAGCCTCGCGCACTACCTGTTGTGTGAGCGCCGTATAACTCTGGGGTGGCTTCATCTTTATGAGTTTCCATCCTTCAACGCGTGTTCGGGTCCTCAACAATCATTCTGCTATCGCGTCGTTGTTCTATCAGGGTGCGCTTCCGGCAACCTCATCATTGTCGCCTGGATCATCGCAACCAGCTTCTGCTCGGCGCCATCAGTCGCGAGCGCCTCTCCGGCGCATACTGTCAGGGTACGTCCCGGCTTGATCACTCGGCCTACGGCTAAAAACCTAGCGCCACGCGCCGGCGCCGTAAAGTTGACCTTGTATTCCACAGTCAGCACTCCTGAATCCGCCGGCATCAGAGTGTAGGCCGCGAAGCCGCATGCGGAATCCACTATGGCGGTGACAACACCAGCGTGCAGATAGCCGTGTTGCTGAGTCAAATCCTCTCTGTAGTCAAGCTCGATTTCGACTTGACCAGGATCGATCCTGACGAGACGAGCGCCGATCGTTTCCATCACTCGCTGCCGGGCAAAACCCATCCTGACGTGTTCCTGATAATCCGGATTTAAAGGTTCGAAAGCGTTCATACCTAGGCATCTTAATCGGGAAAAGAAGATGGCAAAAGTCTGTTTCGAGATGACGCTTCTTGCGGGAAGTCATGTTAACGAAGCGGGGCTGTCGGCGTTATCAATATGAACACTCATCCCGCTTTCACGGAGGATCACGATGTGCGCAAACTGGAAACGCTTCCTATTGATGTTTGTCCTGTCATGGCTGGCTGCTGCGGCGCGCTATGATCAGCTCGCGCTGGCCATGAACGCCGAAGGGACCGCGGCGATGTTCACATCAGATGGCGAGATGATCGATGCCGGCAAGACAATCGCTCGCACACATGCCTCCATTCGCGCCTTTCTCAAATCTTTTGACGGAAAGGTTCGCGTGGAAGAGAACGCCAGCTCAATCGAATTAGTAACCGTTACCGGCGTGACGGCCATCATGACTGGGGCCTATCAGCAGAAAGCTCTGCTGCTCGCTGATAAACGGGAAATCCGCGTTCAAGGCAAGTTCGAGGCAGAATGGAGTCGCCAACCCGATGGTCAATGGTTAATTCGGGACTGACCACGCAAAGCGCGCCACTGAGATAAACATGAAGTTGAGAATGGGAGACGCAGGGACTGAGATTTTTCGGCTACTGTACGCTTGAACCGAAAGTGTCGTTGAAAGTGTCGTAAAAAAGAAAAGCTTCCAAAAAGGAAGCTGTAACTTATTGATTATATTGATCGGGGCGGAGGGATTCGAACCCCCGACCTCTCGGTCCCAAACCGAGCGCTCTACCAAGCTGAGCCACGCCCCGACAGGGTGGCAATTATACACGTCGAACGTTTGAGTTCAAACCGGTTCAAATTTCGGATTTACTTTGGCGCGCGGGCGCTGGTGATGATCTTATCGGCGGCGATGGCGATGTCGGGCGCCGCGTCTTTCGTGTAGAAGACGGCGACGAGCAGAATGCCACGGCTGGCGCGGATGATCACGGACTTGGCCAGGCAATCGAGCGGGGCGCTCTGCCCCTGAATTTGAACAGCGGCCTTCAAATCAAGATAGGTTTTGATAAATCCGTTCCGACTCTCCACGCGACGCGCGGTCTCTTCCAATTTGGAGATGCCATCGCTCGTCGACATGCCATTCAAGATGCCGTCGACAATCACGTCGTTTTCGTTCGTCGGGTTGTTGGCCCTATCGAGTTCGTTCCAGATTACGTTGAGAAAAGCGGCGTCCTTCTCGGATGAGAACGTCGCTCCCGCGTTCATGCGCTGTTCGATGGCCTCCCTCTCACTCAGCGGCTGCCCGATCCAGTAATCTGGATAATCGAACGAGTAGCCGATTTTCGGATCCTGAAACCGCACGAAACCGCTCGGCGGCGCAGAGGCCGGGGCCTCACCCACGGAGGCTCTCAAGCCGGGATTATTCGCCGGATTGGGCGCCGACCTGAGGGCGCCGGTTGGTGAACTCGCCGCAGGATTTGTCGCAGAATTGACCGGAGGACTGGTTTGCGCTTTTGCTATGGGTCTATTTGGGGCGGTGGGAACGGCGCCCGAAGTATTGCCGGGAGTAGCGGCGGGCTGATTGGGCCTCGCTGTCGCCTTCGTCTGAGACGCGCTTTTCAGAGTGGCGGCGGACGCGGCCTCACCAGCCGGATTTTCGTAAGGCGTGACAAAAAATTCCGAGACCACGCCGCGCTGCTGCAGGTCGGCGCCGAATCTCTTCGCGTCATCTCGATTCGGGAAGACCCCGGCGCGGACGCGATAAAATATGCCTTTGCCGGGGACGTCGGTCTTGACTATGTATGCGGGGATGTTCTTGGCCCTGAGTTGTCTGACTTCCTCTTCGGCCTCCGCTCTGGTAGGCGAGGCCTTGAACTGCACCGTATAAGTCGCGTCCTGCGCGCCAGTCAGCCCGAACAGCATCAGAACAAGCGCTAACGAAAAGAATGATCGGTGTAGGAGTCTCATCATCGTGTAAAACCTTAGTATCTACTCTCCCATGTGACATTAAAAATGGGCCTGCGTGGGGGGCTACGCCACGCCGCCGGCATCATGTTAAGCGGCGCCTCAGTGGGTCAAGGGGCAGCATATGATTCAAGGATAACTCCATTAAGTATTCAGTGGCTTAATCACAAGAAAGCAAATGCGAGAGGTGATTATAGCGCGCAACGAATACTGGCGCTAAGACGAACGCGTGGAAAATGACAATTCGATCACGCCGCTTCACTTCTTCAGCAAGGTCTGCGCCAGTATATAGCGAACGCGCCGCCCGGTTCAAAATTCGCGCCCTTTGTTGAAGGCCAGCACCTCCTCGACGCCTAGTCGGGGCTTGCGCGGCCAGTTGCCTGAGGCCGGATAGCCGACCGTCAGCAGCATTACTGGGACGTATCGATCCGCGATATTGAATTCGCGCTTCACGCCCGCGGGGTCGAACCCGATCATCGGGCCGGTCGCCAGCCCTTTGGCCTGGGCGGCGATCATCAGCGTCATCGCGGCGAATGAGGCCGACCGGATCGCCTCGTCTCGGGCGAACTGTTCGTCGGCGCCGTAACTGGAAGCCGCGCTCTGCGCCCACCCGTCCGCCGTCGCCTGATCCATCAAACCGCCCTCAACCATCGGCTTCAAAATCTGAGGCAGCTTCTCGTAACCGCGCAGGTCGCCCAGCACAATGAAGGTCACCGCCGCGTCGACCACTTTCTGCTGATTGTACGCCACCGACCTCAACCGCGCTTTTTCCTCCGGGCTCGTGACCGCCACAAACCGCCAGTTCTGAATGTTGAACGCCGAAGGGGCCTCGGTGGCGTAAGAGACCAGCTCCTTGACTTCGGCCTCGGATAGGGTCCGCGAAGAGTCGAATTTATTCGTCGATATTCGTTGTTTGATCAATTCAATCGTGTCCATTAAATACTCCTCTTAGGATAGTGGGCAGTGGGCAGTGGATAGTGGATAGTGAGTAGTTCTGATCTCTCTACTGCCCACTGCCCACTATCCACTGCCCACTTTCTTAAATTACGGCAAGTCGATCAGAATGACCTCGCCCTCACGCTCTCCTGCGATATCCAGCTCCGTAACGTCAGTGACGCGAGCTTGATCGCCCGCGCTCAACTTCTCGCCATTCAACGTGACATCGCCGTCAATCACGTAGAAGAACGCGCGCCGCCCCGGTTTCAACTCGTGAGTGACGCGGTCGCCCGCGCGCAGGCGGGAGACATAAAACGTCGCGTCCTGATGAATCTTCACCGCGCCCGGGGCGTCCTGCCCGGAAGCTATCGGCAATAGCGCGCCGGCGCGCTGCTCGGGCGTAAACCGCTTCTGCTCGTATGACGGCGTCAGTCCTGCGCGTTCGGGCAATACCCACATCTGAAGCAGCTTGACGGTCTCCGTTTCCGAAGGATTGAATTCGGAATGCGCGACGCCCGTGCCCGCCGTCATCCGCTGTACTTCTCCGGCGCGGATCAGCCCCGCGCCGCCCGTGCTGTCCTTGTGCCGCAGCGAACCCTCCAACACATAGGTCACAATCTCCATCTCGCGATGCGGATGCGTCGGGAATCCCCCACCGCCCGCGACCGTGTCGTGGTTGAAGACGCGCAACGGCCCGAAAGTCACGTTGTTCGGGTCATAGTAGCGGTCGAAACTGAACAGCCAGTAGGCTGACAACCAGTCGCTTTCTATATGAAATCTGTCTTCGGCCTTGATGATCTGCATATTTCCTCCTCTTATGGTTTTTACATCCGTCGAAATTATTTTTGCGGGCCCTCCAACGCGCGATCAATCGAAAATGCGCCGCCCCCTCTCACCACTCGAACAATTTTCGAAGCATTTTCCCCTCCCTTGTTTCAGACACCGTAATTCTGTTAACCGCCAAATTGCTTCTCAGTTAACAATTGAGGCTAAAAAAAATCGGACCCGTGGCCAAGCCGGAAGATCATTCGTCCAAAAGCCTGCCCAGCAAGTTGAAGAGCGTCTTCTGTTCTTCGCGCGTCAGCGGGCGCATCTCCTCGTTGGCGAAGCCGATCACCTCGGGCGCCGTCTCTTCCAAGAACTTCGCCCCCTCCTCGGTCAGCTCGACCAGGTTAACGCGGCGGTCCGCGCACGACAGCCGCCTGACGAATTTGCGCTCCTCGAGCGCGTCGAGGAGCTTCGTCACGTTGGCGCGCGACGAGAGCATCTTCCGGCCGATCTCGGCCTGCGAGATCGGCTCGCCCGCCCCGTTCAATATCCGCAACACGTTGTAATGGTTGTCGGTCAGCCCCCAGCGCCCGAAGCGCTCGTCCGACGCGCGCCATAAGCGGTCGCCGACCCGCATCAGTCTGATCAACGCCTGCTCGGCGACGCTCGGCGGAATTTTCACTCTCTTCGCCATACGCCGCCATCATACATATTCACCAGTAGATTGTCAATCAGGAAACAATCATTCTTCTCGGCGCTCCATGTTAAGATTCGTCGGGGAGTGGGAGTGGGGAATGGGAAATGGAGGAAGGGGAGACAGGGGGACAAGGGGACAAGGGGAAAAAATTCCTTATCCCCTTGTCTCCTTGTCTCCTTGTCTCCTTGTCTCCTCTTCCCATTCCTCACTCCCTACTCCGAAACCTATGCTCTTCTCGATCATCAAGCTCATCGCGCGCCCGCTGTTCCGCGTCCTATTTTCGGTCGAACACCACGGCGTCGAAAATGTGCCCGAAGAGGGCGCGTTGATCATCGCGGGCAACCACCCGTCGTACCTGGACCCGCTGCTGGTCGGGCTTCCGATCAGGCGTACGATCCGATTTATGGCCTGGGACGCGCTCTTCAAGGTTCCCCTGCTCGGCCAGGTCATCAAGGCCGCGGGCGCGTTCCCCGTCGACATTCGCAAAGGCCGGGGCGAAGCGGCTTACCGCGAGGCGCTGCGCGTTCTCGAAAGCGGCGAGGCCCTGGGCGTCTTCCCCGAAGGCCAGCGTTCGGACCAGGCGGCGATGGGCGATTTGCGCGCGGGCGTGGCCAGGCTGGCCATCGAGACCGGCGCGCCGATCGTGCCCGTGACGATCGGTGGCGCGATGCGCGCCTGGCCCAAATGGAAGCTGCTGCCGCGCCCGGCCAAGGTCGTCGTGCGCTACCATGAGCCGATCCGTTTGAGCGAAGAGGAGCGCGATGCCAGTCGCGACAACCGCGAATTCCAGCGACGAGTGACCGAGCGCGTGGCCACGAGCATTAACCGCTCGCTCGTTCCGTCCATTCACGGGGCCGAATGGCTCGAACACTGGTACCGGCAACCGCCGTCGCACGTACGCAGCTACGAATGGGCGCCTGCGGTCGTGACGATGATCGCGATCATCGTGGCCGTCCGCCGCGGAACCTTAGCCGCGCGCTGGTTGAACATCGTTCTGCCGCCCGCGATCTACTACGCTTACTTGATGGCCGATCTGGCGTTGATCAAACCTGGCCGGCTGGCGAAATGGCTGCGCAATTCGGCGCCGATCTGGTTGATCCTCGCCTGGCATTACCCGCTGACGGGCGCGCTGATCTTGCCGGCGGGCGACAGAAACGATCTGCTGGTCGCGGTCACTCTCGCCGCGTTCTTCCCATTCTTTTATGAGGATTACTACTCGGTGCAGAAATTCGTGCGGGGCGTCGTGGTGAGCTATTACTTCTCGCTGGCGATCTCGCTGGCGCTGCCGCATGGGCTGGGGACGCTGGTGGCGGTTTTGGGATTCATCGCGATCTTCGTCCTGTGGCAGAAAGTGATCTACCGAAAGCTGATCGCGGCGGTAATGCTCGCGTCGGTGGCTTTGGCCGTAGGATTGAGCGACGAGCCGAGAACGCCGTTGCTGATATACGCGGCGCTGTCTTTTGCGACGATCGCGTATCTGCAAACGTTCGTCACAATCGCGTACGACATCAGGAAGGCCGGCAATGTGTCACTGAAATAAAGTCAGGTCTCAGAGCGTGTTTTAAGAGCTTCGGTTTGAGCCTGCGAAGCAGGCGAAAGCATAAAGCCTGGGGCGTAAGCCCTTGTCATTACTCACATTTTGACGAGTTCTTAGCCCGCGGATGCGGGCGGCAGCATAAAGCCTGGGGCGGAGCCTTAGCGGAGCCCCAGGAATATGACGTAAGTACACATCAAGCCCGCGAAGCGGGCGGCAGCTTTTTGTTATTCGTCATTTCATGATCATTGAGATTGAGCCCATGGCTGTCGCCCGCATCCGCGGGCTTGCGCGATAAATGCTGAACGTACCTGAGGTTCCGCTGCGCTCCACCTCAGGCTTTATGCTGCCGCCCGCATCCGCGGGCTAAGATACAACATACACGCTTTGTGTAAAAATGTGGGTAATGACGAGGCTTTATGCTGACGCCCGCTGCGGCGGGCTTTAGAAAAGAGCTTTTAAAACACGCTCTCATGGCTAAAGACGAAGCCATGCTCTTGCAATTCTTCACGCAACGCGGCGGCCCCCTTAAAGTGAATCGCCTGCCAGCCGGCGGCGCGCGCGGCTTCGGCGTTGGCGAGCGCGTCATCAATGAGCAAGCACTCGGCCGACTCAGCCTCAAGTTCGCGGCAGGCGATGGCAAAAGCTTTCGGATCAGGCTTGGCCGCATGAATCAGATGCGAGGCGACGGCGCGATGAAAGAACCTGAATGACTGGTAATTCGCCAGCATGTGATCCCAGTGAATGGCGTGCGTGTTGGAAAAGCAGGCGACTTTCCGCTGGCCAGACAAGACGCGAATGATTTCCAGAACGTCCTCGTCCTCACCCTGAATCACTTGCAACCGCAGATCAATGATCTCCTCGCGCGTCAGCCTGCGGCTGAGCGCCTGATTCAGCAGGGCAACGTACTCATCAATTTCTAGCAGGCCGAGCTGCAGCTTTTCATCAAGCGCCAAATTCGACTCATCTCTGGCGCCCAGAAAGCTTTTGATCCGATTTTTGTCCGTGTCACTGCGCCGGGCGAGCGCTTCCAGCGCCCCGTCAATATTGAGTTTCACCACCACACCGCCGAGATCGAAAACGATCCATTGAATGTTGCTCTGCATAATATCGGTCACTGCCTGATTAACGACGCGACGTAATTGAGGCGTTCGCCTGCCACCGCCCATATGGCTTTCAGCGCCGTGTCGAGTTCCAGGTGATCCGCCTGTCCCACCCGGTTGACGCCCGGCTTGATCTGATACTTTCTCATCAGGGTCGCCCCAGGCTCGCTGTTGACCGGGATGCGTTGTTCGATAACCCGTGCGGCGCCCCAGGTCGGACGACCGTCATAAGCACGACCGGTGTCATAAGCGCGCGCGGCGCCCAAGGCCTGACCGGCGTCATAGTAAGCTTCCAGCGTACGGGCGATCTCGTTTTTCAGCGAATAGTCCGAAATTTCCGTCAACGCCTCATCAACCACCGTCTTGGTTTCAATCAGCAGATTTCCATACTGGCCTAAAGGCAGTTTGATCTTCGCGGCCTCAGCCAGCTTGCGCAGTTCCGCATACGCCTTGCGCGCGGCCGGCAGGCTCGGGTCCGGGGCGGGCGGGGCGGCGTCCTTCTGCTCTTCCTCTGTTGGCCTATCACCTACGTCAATAAAGTACAGGCTGGACACCTCACTCATCTTGATCGTCAATCGCCCGCTCTGTATTTCGACCTCCATTGTCTCAGCGTCAGCGCGCAGGAAATTGCCCTCTATCTGATCGCCCCGCTTGAGAATGATGGTTACCGGGCGCTTGGTAGGAACGGGCGCGGCGGCGCGAGCCGGAGCCGATTTGGGTTTCGGTCGCGTCCGCTTTTGGCCGGAGGCGATCGTGGACATACATAAGATGGCGGAAATGATTATCGCTAGACTCCTAAAATTCAAAGCGTGGTATCGTATCATCTCTTCCCTTTCGTTAATCGTCGCCAGATTCCCCAGGCGATCAAAAGCGGCCACGTCGTCAACACCGCGCCGATGGCGAAAGCGGCGCCGCCGAATCCATAAAGCAGTCGCTGCAATTCTGACATCGACTGATCATTGATCAGATAGGTCCAGGTCGAGGATGGCCCGCGCAGACCGGCCCGATCGAGATCTATCCCGTTTTCCGTGATCTTCGCCGTCGCGAAGGTCGAGACAATCCGCTCATCGATACTCTGATGCAGTTTCATAAACGCCCCGGCGACCTGCTTCGTGAACTCATAAAGCGGGTCTTGCCGGCCTAAACCGGCCAGATAGATTCCCTCGCGTATCTCTGTGATCAAAGCCAGGTGTTCGGCCCAGGCCGCGTCAATGTGGCCCAGCGTGATTGCGCGCTCGGCTTCGCGCGGGATCTCCTCTCCGAAACGATCGCGCAGCTCGGCGTAGCGTTCGGGAAGCCGCTCGGCGCACAGCCCCAACTCCGCTTCGCCCATGAGCGCGCCCATACGCCAATCCTGCAGCGCGCGCCGCTGTCCTTCGACCAGGGAGGAGTAGCGCCAGAGCGTCTTTCGTATCTCGTAATTCTGTCCCTCTACGATCCGCTGCAATCTTTCGACCTCATGGCGAACCGCCGGATGCTCGATCGGCTCGTCCTGCGGAGTGGGGCGAATTTTCGGCGGAATCAGATGGTCTATGCCGAATCGCGCCATCAGGTCGTCTTCCAGGCTGACGAAGAAGCGCGAGGTTCCAGGATCTCCCTGGCGGCCCGCGCGCCCTCTGAGCTGGTCGTCTATGCGTCTGCTCTCGTGCCGGTTCGTTCCGATGACGTAAAGACCGCCCAGGGCGACTACGCGCTCACGCTCCCCTTCTCCGGCCCCGCCAAGACGAATGTCCGTGCCCCTGCCCGCCATGTTGGTCGAGATAGTCACCGCGGCGATGGCGCCGGCCTCGGCGATGATCTCGGCCTCGGCCTCGTCGTTCTTCGCGTTGAGGACTCGACAGGCGACCCCGACCTCGCCCAGCTTGCGCGCCAATGACTCGGACTCTTCGACGCTGCTCGTGCCGACCAGAACGGGACGCCCCGTCATGTTCACGCGTTCGATCTCGGCGATGAGCGCCCGGCGCTTCGCGTCTTTGTGCGTGAAGATCATGTCCGGCATGTCTTCGCGGACGCAAGGACGGTTCGGCGGGATGGGAACTACTTTGACGCCGTAGAAACCTTCCAGCTCTTCAGCCGCTGGCCGCGCCGTGGCGGTCATTCCGCTGAGCCTGGGGTAATGCTCAAGGAAATGCTGCAAAGTGATCGAACCCAGGATGCGCCCGCCGGGTTGTATCGGCAGTCCTTCTTTAGACTCCAGCGCCGCCTGCAATCCGTCGGGCCAGCGCCGGTCGTCCATCACGCGCCCGGTGAATTCATCCACCAATTCTATGCGCCCATCACGCACGATGTAATCAACATCGCGCCGCAGCAGCGCCCGCGAGTGCAGCGCCTGATTGACCTCGATCAGCAGCAGGTAGTTTTCGGCGGCGTACAGGTCCCCACATCGCAACGCCGCTTCCACACGGTCAACCCCGCGCTCGGTGAGCGAGACGTTTCGGCGGTTCTCGTCGGTCTCCCAGTCTTCGGCTTCGGCGAGCGCGGCCACCACCTCGGCGATCCGGTAGGGACTGGTCTGCGACCCCGGACGTTCGCCGGCGATCACCAGCGGTACGCGCGCCTCGTCAATGAGGATCGAATCGGCTTCGTCAACGATCGCGAAGTTGAAGGGGCGATGGACCAGATCATCAGGCGTTCGGCAAAGTCCGTCGCGCAGGAAATCGAAGCCGGCTTCTTTGGCGGTAGCGTAAGTAACATCGGCGGCGTAGGCCGCCCGGCGAGCGTCAACGCTCATGCCTTCCTGAACGGCGCCGACGCTCAGACCCAGGAAGCGGTAGATAGGCCCCATCCATGCGGCGTCGCGGCGGGCGAGATAGTCGTTGAAAGTCAACACGTGAACGCCACGACCGGCGCCCGCGTTCAAACATGCCGGCGCCACAGCCGCCAGAGTCTTGCCCTCGCCGGTCTGCATCTCGACGAGCTTTCCGCGACTCAGCGCAACGCCGGCCATCACCTGGACGTCGAAAGGCCGCATGCCCAACGCGCGACCAGCCGCCTCCCGCGCCAATGTAAAGACCTCGACTAACAACTCGTCGGAAGTAGCGCATCCACACGCTCTTTCGCGTAGTGAGGCCGCGACCTCCCGCAACTGACCGTCCGTTTTTCTGGCGAAATCTTCTCCACGGCGATTTATTTCCTGCAGCGCTTCTTCGTAAGGCGCGAGGTTCTCTTCAACCAGCCCGACTCCGCGCCACTTCTCCAATCGCCGCATCCATCGCCCAGTAGTCATGGCAATTGCCCTCCGCTCATCTTGACGCGTTCTGGCGCCGCGGCGAGAAACGTACCGTAGGTTGTCCAACCTGCGGAGGCTTCATAATCAAGCCGCATATTGGCAATTGAACGATTCGTTAACAGAGCCGCCCGCAGGTTGGACAACCTACGGTACGTATCACTTCTTTCCATCCCTTGAAATCCGATAGAGCTTCGACGCCGTGCGAATGATCAGGCTGCCCCGCGCGATCGCCGGCGTGGCCATGCACATCTCGTCGAGCGAATTCTTGCCGAGCAGCTTGTATTCAGACCCGGCCTGAATGACGAAGGTGTCGCCGTCTTCGCTGAGGCAGAATATCTTGCCGTTGTAAGCCCACGGCGACGAGGTGAAAGCGCCGGCCGCCGGCGAGATGCGCTGCCTGCCGAAAATCTCCTTGCCCGTCCTGGCGTCGTGGGCGGTGAAGAAGCCGCGGTCAAGGAGCGTGTAGTAATAATCGCCGTAAATGATCGGCGACGGGTTGTAAGGGCCTCCCTGCGGCAAACACCAGGCGATGAATTGATTGCTCGTCTCGCCCAGCTTCAACGAGATGTCGCCCGAAGCGCCGGGGCGGATCGCGTAGACCGGGCGACGCTGGTCGCCGACGTATCCCGACGCGATGTAGAGCAGATCGAATTTAGAGAACGGCGTCGGGATGGTGATTGAAGACATCCCCTTGAACTCCCACAGTACCTTGCCGTTCAAATCGTAAGATCGAGACCCTTTGAACCCGGGCAAGACGATCTCCGTCCTCTGCTTGTTCTCCCAAACGTAAGGCGTGGCCCAGTTGGAACCGACCTCGCGCTCGACCTTCCAGACTTCCTTTCCGGTCTTCTTGTCGTACGCGGCGAAGAAGGATTTCTCGTCGTTGTCGTTGACGACGTAGACGCGATCTTTGTGCACGACCGGCGAAGCCGCCGTGCCCCACCCGAACCTGGTCTCATGCGGCTCGAAATCCTGCTTCCAGACCGGATTGCCTTTGAAATCGAAGCAGAAGAGTCCGAGATTGCCGAAGTAGGCGTAAACGCGCTCCCCGTCGGTAACCGGCGTCTCCGACGCGAAACTGTTTTTCAGATGCCGCGAGGTCTTTGGCGCGCCGCGATGGACTTCGCGCTCCCACAAAATCTTTCCGGTCTTCCAGTCGACGCAATAGACCATCCAGCGGTGTTCATCATTCGGAGGGACAGCGCGGTTGCCACCCAAATAGAGACCCTTCTTCGGCGGTTCGATCACGGCGGAGCTGATGACTGAGGTGACGAAGATCCTGTCGCCCCAGACGATGGGCGAAGACCAGCCCAAGCCCGGAATGTCGGTCTTCCACGCGACGTTCTCGGTCGCGCTCCATTTATCGGGGAGTTGCGGGTCCTCGACGACGCCGACGGATTGCGGGCCACGGAATTGAGGCCACCGACCGTCGTCTGAAACGGAGGCCGCGAACCAACTCACGACGAACAGCGCTATCAGTTGAAGGATGATCATAGTATGAGCCTTTCGGAAAATGCGCCGGTGCGCGGCGCCTTGTTAGGCGATTTCGGGTGATACAGCGGAAGGGATAATAAAACAACCTGCCGTTATTTTTCTGTCGCGCGGCGCTTGCGGATGAGAAAAAATTCTTGCGGTCATCCGGAAGACCCGTTAATATGCGTTTTGCTTTTACAAAATTCATCCCCCTGGCGGTCGACATTTTAGCCACGAATGCAGCGCGCGCCGAAAACCCGCTGGAAATTGAACGATGGAGTCCATGAATAATCAAATCATCACCTTAAGCAAGGACCTGCCGATACCGCTGTATCATCAGTTGAAGACTCTGCTGTTGGAGCAGATTCGGACGGGCGAGATGAAGCCGAACGACCGGCTGCCTGCGGAAGACGATCTGGCAGCCACCCACGGCGTGAGCAAGGCGACCGTGCGGCAGGCGTTGAACGAGCTGGCCGTCGCCGGCGTGCTGAGGCGCGAACAGGGGCGCGGCACATTTGTCGCCGAACCCAAGCTGGCGCAGGGGCCGCGCGAGATGACCAGTTTCACCGACGAAATGCGGAGCCGCGGTTTCCACCCCACGTCCAAGGTGCTCAAGCAGGACGTCATCAAGGCTGACGCCGACATAGCCGAAAAATTGCGGGTCGCCGAAGGCGCTCAGGTAATGCGACTCAAACGCCTCCGTTTGGCCGACGGCGAGCCGATGGGCATTCAAACGGCCTACCTTTCGCTGGCGCTGGCGCCGCAATTGGCGGAGGAAGATTTCACCGACGCGTCGCTCTACGAAGTCCTCGAGCGGAAGTACGGCCTGTGGCCCGCGAGCGCGCAGGAGACCTACGTCGCCGCGCTGCTGGACCGCGCCGAGGCCAGACTGCTGAAGGCCGAAACCGCTTCGCCCGCGCTGTCGGCGGAGCGCGTCTCCTATCTGAGTTCGGGCCAACCGCTCGAAGTGACCTATTCGATCATGCGCGGCGACCGCTACCAGATCGTGCTCGATCTGACCAGACATCAATTCAAGAAGTAATCTCGAATTTCAAAAGGCTTTTTACATTTGTCACGCGGCAAGGCGGACCGCCTCGCCGCGCATCGAACGGCATCCACATAATTCAACCATCTCACAGGGAGGCGCCTATGTCACATCCACGCTTAGCTACTCTCCTGGCCGCCGTGTATCTAGCGTGCGGCCTTTACCTTTCCACCTCCGCGCAGACCGTGACGGGCTCGATGGAAGGCCGCGTCATCGATCAGACCGGCGCGGTCATTCCCGGAGCGAGAGTCGCCATTCGCAACGTTGAAACCGGACAAGAACGCGTCGTAACCACCAACGCCGAAGGTTTCTATCGCGCGCCGTTTCTGCCCCTCGGCGCCTATCGCGTCATCGCCTCGTCTCAAGGGTTCGCCAAGGTCACGCAGGAAAATATTCAGGTGACGCTAAACCAAACGGTCGTCGCGAATTTCGAGATGAAACCGTCCGCCGCATCCGCAGAAGTCACGATCCGCGTTGATGAAGTCCGGATCAACACGACCAACGCCGAAATTAAGCAGGCGCTCAGCGCGCAGCGGATCAGTGACAGGCCCACGCTTAATCAAGGCTCCTTCCTGACTCTTGCCGAGACCTTCACCGGGTTTCAGGAAAACCCGACCAGCGGGCAAAACAACCCGACGCTGTCATCAGGCTCCTCGATCAATTTCAACGGAACGGGCACGCGCGGGGCGACGTTCCAAATCAACGGCGTCAACAATGACGATTCGTCTGAAAACCAGCATCGTCAGGGCGCGTCGCTGGCCACGATCCAAGAGTTCCAGGTCATCACGAACAACTTCACCGCCGAATTCGGCCGCGGTTACGGCGCGGTCGTGTTGGTGCAGACCAAGTCGGGCGCGAACGACATCCACGGCGAAGTTTACGAATATCACAACGACAGCGCGCTCAACGCCAAGAGCCATTTCTCGACCGGCGCGCCGAAGCCTGTCAACCGGCGAAACCAGTACGGCGGAGTCGTCGGGTTCCCGCTGATCGAAAACAACCTTTTCGGATTCTTGAGCTTCGATCAGGTCAGGCGCACGGGAGCGCAGGGCTACACCCGCGACCTGCTGCTGCCTACTGAACGCGCGCCGCAACTGTCCGGGCCGAGCGATACACCGGCCAACCGGGCCTTCATCAATTCTGTTATCAACCGCTTTCCGGAGAACCTGCGCCCTAACGATTCGCGCAGCAACCGAACCTACGTCAGCGAGGTCGGACTGGATCAGCCATTGGATGATTACTCGTCGCGATTCGACTGGAACCGAGGGTCCGCAGACACGGTCACGGCGCGTTACCAATACACGCGGCAGATATTCGACAACCAGGACATCATCATCGGCGAAGCGACCAAACAGAACAATAAACAGCAGAACCTGGGCGTGACATGGACGCGCATCTTTTCTAACGCTCTTGTCGGCGAATTTCGCTACGGCCTTGGGCTGCGAACCACGCTGGTCGGCATCAAGGCCGGCAATGACACGCCGGTCATTCGCTTTGTCGGCTCACCGGTTTCCGGCTCGCTCATCGGCAACGCCGGCGCTTTCCCGATCAATCGGTATCAAACCGACAATCAATTCGTTTACAACTTGTCGTCGAATTTGGGCAGCAGACATTTTATCAAGATCGGGACGGATATTCGTCGCCAGCAACTCGATGACAACGCCGACAACTTCTCGCGCGGTTTTTACAACTTCGGCGTGATGTGCGGCGGAACGACATACAGCTCGTCCTACGCGGCGTTTCTGGCCGGTTGCGTGACGACTTTCCAGAAAGGCTATGGTCCTTTCTTTCTGGAGAATCGGGTCAACGAATCGAACTTCTACGCCGAAGATAACTGGAAAGTGAGGCCAAATCTGACGCTCTACGTGGGCGCGCGCTACGAATACGTCTCGGCCCCGAAGGAGGTCGAGGGGCGTATCCAATACAGCTTCGGAGACGACAAAAACAACATTGAACCGCGCATCGGCTTTGCCTACAGTCCGGATTGGAGTGAAGGATGGCTCGGCAAATTGGCGGGCGGGGGCGGCCAATCGTCAATCCGCGGCGGCTACGGCATCTATCATGGGCGCATTTTCCAATCGGTCTTCTCGCAGAGCGGCGCGACGGTGCGGTTCAACCCGCCTAATGCGCTCTTCCTGAACGTCAGTAACAGCACGAATCTGGCCGATCCGACCAACGGGTTTGTCTTCGCTCCCGGCCCACAGACCGTGCGCCATGCTGAGGCGTTCATTGATCCGAACCTGGAGATGCCTTACACGCAGCAATGGAACCTGTCAGTCGAGCGGAAACTGCCGTGGCGTTCGGCGCTGCGTGTGTCCTACACGGGCAATCGCGGCATCGGGCTGTTAAAGTACGAACTGGATAACCTCCCTCTATCGCCGTCGCTCGGCCCTGTGACAGTGGCCAACCATCCAAACAACGCGCCGGCGGCGCTCTACACGGCGGCGAACCGCCCGGCGGGCGATCCCCGTGCCGTGGATGTCCGCGGGCAACAACTGCGGCTGGCGGCTGATCCTATGTGCGCCGGGACCGGGCTGGCCGGGATTCCGACGACGGCGATCTGCCCTGTTCCTGTCTCCATCGGTCCGAACGAAATCAGCGTGCGGTTGCCTCGTACCAATGAGCGTCGCCCGAACGGGAATTTCACCAGCAATACAGTGGCCAGCAATGGCGCATGGAGCTACTACCATGGCCTGCAAGTTGAATGGAACAAGGAATACGCGCAGGGGCTGACGTTCCAGATGTCATACACCTGGAGCAAGGCGATTGATACGACTTCCGAAGCGACGTTTGTAGGCTCAGGCGATTCGAATATTCTCGGCCCCGACCCGCGTGTTTCGCGCGGGTTGTCGCGCTTCCACTCGCCGCATCGGTTCACGTTCTTCGGTACTTATGAGCTTCCCTGGTACAAAGAGCGCAACGATTTTGCCGGGCAGTTGCTGGGCGGGTGGAAAGTTTCAATGGTCGCGAAATTCGCCGCCGGCACCCCGTTTACCGTTGTTAATAGCAACGGGTTCGGCGATCTCAACTTCGACGGATTCACGGAGCAGCGCCCTGCGCTCGTTGACCCCGGCGTTCTGGGCGGCCATTTCACTGTGCCGGATCAAGCGCCATTCCGACTGCCGCGTGAAGCTTTCCGCGCGCCGACGATCAGCGATTCTGGCTGCTGCGTCCTCGGACGTAACACGTTTTACGGCGACGGCGTGGACAACTTCGATTTCAGCTTCTTCAAGAGTTTCAAGATGCCTTTCGAAGGCCACAGCCTCATTCTGCGCGCCGATCTGTTCAACGCATTCAACCATGTTCAATACGGGCTCCCAATCCTCGATCTTGCGAACGCGAATTTCGGGCGTCTCACCGGAACGTCCGTCTCATATAGTCCGCGCAATGTGCAGATTTCATTGCGATACGTTTTCTGATTCGACGTTGAGGACTTCTATGACCCCGGGACCGTAAGGCCGCCAGCGTTCGGCGAACGTGGGCGAGCTCGTGTTGACGAAGATCGTCAGCGTGGGAATGCGGAGCGCCGCGGCGATGTGCTGGCCCGCCGAATCGTAGCCGACGTACCTGTCGCCGGCGGCGATCAATCCGGCGAAGGCGCCGAGACTGCCGTCCCAGGTGACAGCGTCGGCTTCGATCTTGTCGCCTGAAATCGCCCCGGCGCGGTCGCCCTCGCCGATTTCGATGACGGCGCGGCCTGCCGCCCGGAGATTGGCGACGACGCGGTCGATCTGTTCGCGCTCTTCCCCGGTCGCGCCTTTGTCGAGGATGAGTGTGGAATCTTCGATCAGGCGGTTGACCATCTCGATTTCAAATTCTTCCGAGACGCGTTTGTTCTGATTGCCGCCCACGCCGAGGCTGACGACGGCGACGCGCGGCGCGCCGGCGCGGCGTAGCTTTTCGACGACGAGGCGGCCGAAGTTTCGATGTTCGGCCGGCAGCGCGACGTATGGATAGCTCTCTCCGGTTGCGCCGAAGACCTCATTCGCCCAACACGAAGCCAACTGGCCGATTGATTGCGGATTGGGACTCTGGGATTGCGGATTGCGAATTGCGCTCGTTCGGCCCTGGTAGCTTCTACTCTCAAAGAAGAGGTAGTTGCGCTCGGCTTTGACGAGCGGTAGCAGGCCGAGCTGCGTCAGCCGCGAATCGGGATCGATCAGTAGGAATTCGTCCGCGCTCAAACCTCTGATCTCGTCGTTCACGACTTCAACCACGTCGATCCAGCTCTTCAGACGAGATAATACGTCGGCGCCGCGTTCGTACTTGATCTCGTGGATTCGAACGCGAGGGTCGCCTCCGAAGAGTTCGCGTAGTTTGGACGAGCCTAGAAGGACGAATTCTGTCTCGGGCAGCATCGCCTGCAGCTTGGACATGACCACGCTCGTGACGGCCACGTCCGCGCCGATGGTGACGCGGGAGAGGAGGAGGACTTTGAGGATCGAGGATCGAGGATCGAGGATCGAGGATCGAGGATCGAGGATCGAGGATTTGCGGTCGAGAAGGTCGGATTCACTCATCAGGCCGAAGCCTCGCAAGGCTTCGTCAAAGTCTACTGCCTGCTCCAGGCGGCGGTAGAAATCGATCACCTGGGCGAAGATTCGGTCGTAGAGTTCGCAGGCCGCCGGGTCGAAGGAGTCGTTCAGCCGCTCGATCAGGGCCGGGAATAAAATTCGGACGCCAGCGCGGGCGACTTCTCGATTTTCGTCCGCCGTGATTTCGCAGAGCAATGTCACGGCGTCGCGCAGGTAACCGCCCCGCTCCCGATGAGCGCTGATAATCAAATCGGCGGCGCGGCGGGCCTCTCGCTCGACCTGTTCGGCGCTGAGCGATCCTTTGTGTCTGCGCGCTCTGAAATCGGCCAGCAGGCTGGCGGCCTCAAGGGTTCGTGTCATATGCTTAACACACGACGCCAGAAATCCCTTGAGAGTGCGAGAGACGTCAGGCGGTACGGTACGGGGAGCGTAAGCGACCTGAGCCTCGATCAGTAGGCTACTGATCGAGGCTCAGGTCGCTTACGCTCCCCGTACCGTACCGCTCACTCAACCCTCAGCGTATGTCTGGCGGCGAGCGCTTAGAGAATACTGGACAACCGGAAATAACGGAACGGGCGGAGCGCGCCCGAATGGGCAAACGCGCGATTTGGCGCTTGCTTGACA
>WNFU01003697.1_pt1 | contig 27927 bp, 25 predicted proteins | sample 5400121 | NCBI WGS metagenome assembly WNFU01 (sample SAMN13153360, study PRJNA577476) | soil metagenome | isolation source: 100 cm soil or saprolite under grassland replicate 1 | place: USA:California | collected 2016-06-15 | reverse complement strand
TAGACGCCGAGGCGCCGAGACGCCGAGTGGACGGTGAGGGGCGAGTGGAGAGGTGATCCACTCGCCCCTCGCACCTTATATCCACTTGGCGTCTCGGCATCTTGGCGTCTACCTTGGCGTCTCACCCCTCTCGCGCGTAGCTTCCTCTCGCATGCCAGTCCCCGTCACCCTGGATGGCCGTTCTCTTTCGATCGAAGACGTCGTCTCGGTCGCGCGCCACGCCGCGCCTGTCGCGGTCGCGCCGGCGGCCGTCGCCGCCGTGGGGGCCTCCCGCCGGACGGTGGAAGCCGCGATCGCGCGCGGCGAAACGATCTACGGCGTGACCACGGGGTTCGGCAGGCTCGCGCACGTGCGCATCAGGCCCGACCAGGCGCGCCAGCTGCAACTCAATCTCATCCGCAGTCACGCTTCGGGCGTGGGCGCGCCGCTGTCCGTCGAGACGGTCCGGGCGATGATGCTGCTGCGCGCCAACGTGCTGTTGCGCGGGACGAGCGGCGTGCGGCCCGTGCTCCCCGAACTGATCGTCGAGATGCTCAACCGGCAGGTGCACCCGCGCGTCCCCTCGCAGGGCAGCGTGGGGGCGTCGGGCGATCTGGCGCCGCTCGCGCACCTGGCGCTCGCGATGATCGGGGAGGGGGAGGACGGCGCCGCGCTCAAGGCGAAGGGGCTGCGCCCCCTCACGCTCGAGGCCAAGGAGGGTCTCGCGTTCGTGAACGGGACCCAGGCGCAGACGGGGCTCGCGGCGCTGCTCGTCCACGACGCGTGGGTATTGTGGCGCACGGCGCACGCCGCCGCCGCGATGAGCCTCGAGGCGGTGCGGGGCACGCCCGAGCCGTTCGACGCGCGCATCCAGGACGCGCGGCCGCATCCCTTCCAGCAGCGCTCGGCGGCGCTGTTGCGCGACCTGCTCGCCGACTCGCAGATCCGCGAGTCGCACCGCGAGAACGATCCGCGCGTGCAGGACGCGTACTCGCTGCGCTGCACGCCCCAGGTGCTGGGCGCCGTCGGCGAGGGGCTGGGGTTCGCGGAGCGGCTGGTCGCGACCGAGCTGAACGCCGCCACCGACAATCCGCTCGTATTCGACGGCGAGGTGCTCTCGGGCGGCAACTTCCACGGCCAGCCGATCGCGTTGGCGCTGGACGTCGCGGGGATCGCGCTCACGACCCTCGCCGGCCTCGCCGAGCGGCGGCTCGAGCGGATCGTCAATCCCGACCTGTCGTCGGGCCTGCCGGCCTTCCTCGCGCGGGACCCCGGCATCGAATCGGGCTTCATGACGCCCCAGATCGCGGCGGCCGCGCTGGTCGCCGATTGCCGGGTGCTGGCCACGCCGGCGAGCGTGCAGTCGGTGCCCACCGAGGGGAACCAGGAGGACGTCGTGCCCATGGGGATGAGCGCGGCGTGGAAGGCGGAGCGGATCCTCGAGAACGCGGCGCGGATCGTGGCGATCGAGCTGCTCGCGGGGGCGCAGGGGTTGGAGTTCTTGAAGCCCCTCGCGCCGGGGCGCGGTGTGGCCCGGACCTATGCGGCGCTGCGCCGCGAGGTGTCCGCGCTCGACGGCGACCGCCCGTTCACGGGAGACATCGAACGGATCGCCGCGGGCATTCGGGCGGGGAAGTTCGATCCGGAGGCAGCGCGAGCATGACGGCGCCGCGAACCGTCCGAGCGCCACGAGGGCCCGCTCGGACCTGCAAAGGTTGGGTTCAGGAAGCGGCCCTGCGGATGCTGATGAACAACCTCGACCCCGACGTAGCCGAGCGGCCCGACGACCTGGTGGTCTACGGCGGCACGGGAAAGGCGGCGCGCGACTGGGCGTCGTTCGACGCGATCTGCCGCACGCTGCTCACGCTGGCCGACGACGAGACCCTGCTCGTGCAGTCGGGCAAGCCCGTGGGCGTGTTCACCACGCACCCCGACGCGCCGCGCGTGCTCATCGCAAACGCGAACCTCGTCGGCCGGTGGGCGACGTGGGAGGTGTTCCGCGAGCTCGAGCGGAAGGGCCTGATCATGTACGGCCAGATGACCGCGGGCTCGTGGATCTACATCGGCACCCAGGGCATCCTCCAGGGGACCTACGAGACGTTCGGCGCGGTGGCCCGGCGGCACTGGGGCGGGGAGGGGGGGGACTCGCTGCGCGGCCGGATCGTGGTGACGGGCGGGCTCGGCGGGATGGGGGGCGCGCAGCCCCTCGCCGCCACCATGAACGAGGGCGTGTGCCTCGCGGTCGAGGTGGATCCGGCGCGGGTCGAGCGCCGGCTCGCGACGCGCTACCTCGATCGCTCGACGCCGTCGCTCGACGAGGCGCTGCGTTGGTGCGAGGAGGCGAAGCAGGCCGGCGGGGCGCTCTCGGTCGGGCTGATCGGCAACTGCGCCGAGGTGCTGCCGGAGCTCGCGCGCCGCGGCTGGGTGCCCGACGTGCTCACCGACCAGACGTCGGCGCACGATCCGCTGAACGGCTACGTCCCCGCCGGGTTGACGGTGGAGCAGGCGGCGGCCCTGCGGCGGCGCGATCCGGAGGAGTACCTGCGGCGCTCGGTCGCGAGCATCGCCTTCCACGTGCAGGCGATGCTGGCGCTGCAACGTGGGGGCGCGGTGACGTTCGACTACGGCAACAACATTCGCGCGCAGGCGCGGGACGCCGGTGTGGCGGACGCGTTCGAGATTCCGGGATTCGTCCCCGAGTACATCCGACCGCTGTTCTGCGAGGGAAAGGGGCCGTTCCGCTGGGTGGCGCTTTCGGGGGAGGCGAAAGACCTGCACCGCACCGATCGACTGGTGTTGGAGCTGTTCCCCGAAAACGAGCACCTCCGCCGCTGGATCCGGCTGGCGCAGGAGCGCGTGACGTTCCAGGGGCTGCCGGCGCGGATCTGCTGGTTGGGGCAGGGGGAGCGCGCCCGGTTCGGCTGCGCGCTCAACGATCTCGTGAAGCGGGGGGAGATCGGCGCGCCGGTCGTGATCGGCCGGGATCACCTCGACACCGGCTCCGTGGCGTCGCCGTTCCGCGAAACGGAGGCGATGCGCGACGGCTCGGACGCGATCGCGGACTGGGCGATCCTCAACGCCTTGCTGAACACCGCGTCGGGAGCGGCGTGGGTGTCGTTCCATCACGGCGGCGGAGTGGGGATCGGCAACTCGCTGCACGCCGGGCAGGTGAGCGTGGCCGACGGCACGCCGGCGGCGGCGCGGCGACTCGAGCGCGTGCTCACCAACGATCCCGGGATCGGCGTCGCGCGGCACGCCGACGCGGGCTACCCGGAGGCGATCGCGGCGGCGCGCCGGCACGGGATTCGCCTGCCGATGGGCGAGGCGACCGACTGAGCACGCTCCTCGCCGGCGCCCGCCAGATCGTCACCTGCCGCGGGCCGGCGCGCGCGCGGCGCGGCCGCGAGCTGGCCGAGATCGAAGTCCTGCACGACGCGGCCGTGCTGATCGAGGGAGAGCGCATCGCCTGGGTCGGCCCGCGCCGCGAAGCCAGAGACGCCCATTCCGCACTCCGCGTTCCACACTCCGCCTTGGAAGTGGTAGAAGTGCCGGGCGTCCTCTACCCCGGATTCGTGGACTGCCACACGCACGCCGTCTTCGGGATGCCGCGGATCGACGACCACGAGCGCCGCGCCGTTGGCGAAGACTACCAGACGATCGCCGCGCTCGGCGGCGGCATCCTGCAATCGGTCCGGGACCTGCGCGGGCGGCCCGAGGCGGAGCTCGCGCGCCTGACGCGGTCGCGGCTCCAGGCGCTGCTCGCGCACGGCAGCACCACCGTCGAGGTGAAGTCGGGTTACGGCCTCGATGCGGCGGCCGAGCTCAAGCAGCTGCGGGTGATCCGCGAGCTGGCGGCCTCGGAACCCGCGACGCTCGTCCCCACCTTCCTCGCGCACGCAGTGCCCCCGGAGTTCCGCGAGCGCCGGCCCGAGTACTTGCGGCTGCTGTGCGACGAGCTGATCCCCGCGGTTGCGCGGGAGCGCCTCGCCGTCGCGTGCGATGTGTTCTGCGAGCCCGGGTGGTTCGACGTGGCGGAGGCGCGAACGGTGCTCACCGCCGCGCGGCGGCACGGCTTGGGCCTGAAGGTGCACGCCGACGAGCTCGAGGGCTCGGGCGGCGCGGAGCTCGCGGCGGGGCTCGGCGCCCTCTCCGCGGACCACCTCGCAGGCATCTCCGAAGCGGGGGTGCGCGCGCTCGCGGCGAGCGACACCGTCGCGGTGCTGCTGCCCGCCACGATGGTGTTTCTCAGGTCCCGCCGCCAGGCACCGGCGCGCCGGCTGATCGAGGCTGGAGCGGCCGTCGCGCTCGCGACCGACTTCAACCCGGGCACGTCGCCGACGGTCGGACTGCCGCTCGTGATGGCGCTGGCCGTGTCCCAACTCGGGCTGCGGCACGCCGAGGCCCTTGCCGCCGTGACCGTGAACGGCGCCGCGGCGCTGGGGCTGGCGAGCGACCGCGGGCAGATCGCTCCCGGTTTCCGGGCGGACCTGGTGGCGTGCGGCGTGTCAGACTGGCGGGAAGCGGCATACTGGATGGGCGCGAACCTCGTAACCACCGTCTGGACAGGAGGTTCCGCTTGTCCCCTCCGCTCGGCCCCGGTATCTTTAGGGTTCCATGTCGAAGCTTGAGAAGCAAAAAGACAAGGCCCGGGGCCTTGAGACCAAAGACCCCAAGGGGGCCATCGAGGCGTGGCTCGAGATCCTGAAGGAACAGGAGGAGGCGGCCGAGGACAACCCCGACCTTTCCATCTTCAATCGCGTCGGCGATCTCTACCTCAAGGTCAAAGAGCCCGCCAAGGCAGCCGACTACTATGACAAGGCCGTCGACAAGTACGCCGAGCTCGGCTTCCACAACAACGCCATCGCGATGTGCAACAAGGTACTGCGCAACGCGCCCGGGCGGCAGACGACCTACCTGAAGCTGGCGAAGCTGTACGCGGCCAAGGGGTTCATGGCCGAAGCGAAGCAGAACTTCGTCGAGTACGCGGAGCGGATGCAGAAGGCCGGGAAGATCCAGCAGGCGTTCTCGGCGCTGAAGGAGTTCACGGACATCTCGCCCGAGAGCGCGCATCTGCGGCAGATGCTCGAGGAGCATCTCCGCATGTACGGAGCTCCGGAGCGTCGCTCGAGCGCGGGGACGGGGCAACCGTCCTCGAAACCCGAGCCGAAGGAGGACCTCACCAAGTCGGGCCGGCACAAGACCTCGAGCCTGGTCTTCCTCGATCTGGACGAGCCGGCGGCCTCGAAGGCGCCGCCGGGGGCGCGGGCTGCGCCGCCGGCGAAGCCCGCGGCCGCTCCACCCCCGCCGCGCCGGCCCGAGCCCAAGCCGGTGGCGGAGAGTTTGATCGAGCCGGTGACAGCGGAGCCCGACACGTCGCTCGAGATCGAAACCACGAGCCTGGTCGAGGGGCTCGAGCCGACGAACGCGGCGGGGATGCTCGAGGGCCTCGAGATCACGAGCACCGACTTCGGTGACGTGCGACTCGACGCGGGCGACGTGCCCTCGGTGCGGGAGGAAGTGACCGCGGACGACGTGGCGCCGATGGCGGAGCTCGAGCCGACGGTTCCGGCCGAGGCCGACGCGGCGCCCGACGGGGAGCTCGAGCCGCTGCTCGACGGCGAAATCGAGATCGAGACGCCGACGGTGGCGCCCGCCGCACGTTCCGGCGCGGGCTCGCCGCCGCGGGTAACCGTTCCCAGGGCGCCGAAGTTCGAGCCACCCAAGGCGCCGCCGCCCAGGGTGAAGCCCGTCGTCCCCAGGCGCCCTGATCCGCATGCCGCTCCGCCCAAGCGGAAGACGGTGGTCGAAGTGCCGCCGCTCGAGCTCGAGCCGGATTTCGAGACGGAGGCAGCGGCAGGCGGGGGGGGCCACGACGTGGACGACCAGCCGCTCGCGATCGACGAGTCGCGGCACCCCGGCGGGGGCCGGCGGTCGGGGGCGATCGATCTCGGCGCGGACAACGTGATGAGCCAGGGGGACGAGAGCGGGTCGCTCGTGTTCTCCAACATCGACGCGACGCCCGCCAAGTCGACCGTCGAGGAGCTGGAGATGCGAGTCGCGGACGACCCCGACGACCCGGAAGCGCACCAGGCCCTGGGAGAAGCGTTGATCGAGGAAGGGGAGCGCGAGCGCGGCATCGAGGAGCTGGACCTCGCCACCACGGGGTTCGAGAACCGCGGCAACCTGGCGCACGCGCAGGATCTGGTGGACGAGATCCTGCGGCTCGACCCGAACAGCGTGCGGCACCGCCAGAAGCAGGTCGAGTTCGCGTTCAAGTCGGGCGACAAGGCCAAGCTGATCGACGCCTACCTCGAGCTGGCCGACACACTGCTGCGGAGCGATCTGCCCGACAAGGCGCACGCCGTCTACCGGCGCGTGGCGGAGCACGACCCGCGGAACGAGCGGGCCAAAGCCGCGCTCGCGATGCTCGCGCCCGTTTCGTCCCCGGTGCCCGCACGGCCGGCGGCGGCCAGGGCCGCGCGCGGCGCGGGGGGGGACGTGGAGGGGAAGACCGCCCCGAAGGACGCGAAGCTGAAGGTGCGCGACGACGCGGCGGCCGCCGAGACCGAGTTCGTGGACCTGGGTGCGATGATCCTCGAAGAACAGCCGCCCGAGCGCAACACGCGGATGAAGGTAGCCGACGAAGAGCCGACCGGCGACGAGGAGCGCGACTTCCAGGAGATGCTGGCGCGCTTCAAGCAGGGGATCGACGAGAACATCGACGAGGCCGACTTCCAGTCCCACTACGATCTCGGCGTCGCCTTCAAGGAGATGGGTCTCCTGGACGAGGCGATCGCCGAACTGCAGAAGGCGCTGCGCGCGCCCGAGGACAAACTGAAGAGCTCGGAGGCGCTCGGCATGTGCTTCATCGAGAAAGGCGCCTTCGTGGTGGCCGAATCCATCCTGCGGCGCGCGCTGGAGCTGTCCGCCGCGAGCGACCAGGAGCGGCTCGGCATCCTCTACTGGCTGGGTCGGGCGCTGGAGCAGCAGGGCAAGAAAATCGAGGCGCGCGAGCTGTACGGGCGGGTGTTCGCGGTGGACATCCGGTTCATGGACGTGGGCGCGCGCGCCAAGGCGCTGGCCCGTGCGAAGTGACGTGAGCCAGCAGGTCGCGCCGGTCGCGCTCCGGGACATCCAGCGTTCCGTGGCGAGGGAGCTCGAGCGCGTGGCGGGGGAGCTGCGGCGCATCATCGCGGCCGACTTCCCGATCATCGCCGAGGTGAACGACCACCTGCTGCGGATGAAGGGCAAGCTGTTCCGCCCGACGCTGCTCCTGCTCTCCCACCAGGCCGCTGGGGGAGGGGCGGGGGCGGTGGACCCCCGGGCCGTGACGCTGGCGGCGGTGGTGGAGCTGATCCATCTCGCCACGCTGGTGCACGACGACTCGGTGGACCACTCCGTGCTGCGCCGCGGCATGCCGACGGTCAACGCGCTGTTTTCCCATCAGGTCGCCGTCATCATGGGCGACTACCTCTACTCCCGGGCCATCATCGAGCTGGTCCGCCTCGACGACCTCGAGCCGCTGCGCGTGTTCGCGCGGGTGACGAACGAGATGACGATCGGCGAGATGGAGCAGCTCGAAGCGCACGACAAGCTCGCCTATGGCGAGGCGCAGTACGATCAGCTGATCCGCGCCAAGACGGCGTCGCTCCTCGCGGGGGCGTGCGAGGTCGGGGCCCTCCGCGCGCCGGCCGCCTACCGCGCGGCGCTGGCCCGCTTCGGGCTGCGGCTCGGCATGGCGTTCCAGATCGCGGACGACCTGCTCGACTACACGGAGCCCGAGGCGGTCACCGGCAAGCCGTCGGGACTCGACCTGAAGGAGCACAAGATGACGCTGCCGCTCATCGCGGCGCTCGGCGCGATGGGTCCGGAGGACCGCCGCCTCGTGGCGGAGCTGCTGGCCACGCCGGAGCCGGCGGACGGGCTGGTGGTGGAGGTGATCCGGCGGGTGGCCGTGGCCGGGGGCCTGGACTACGCGCGCCGCCGCGCGCTCGAGCTGGCACAGCAGGCGGAGGCGGAGCTCGAGATCCTGCCGGCCTCGCCCGCGCGGGACGCTCTGCGAGACAGCATCGCGTACGCCGTGGAGCGGCGCAGCTAAGCCGTGGCGCAGGGCCCGCGCAGGCCGCTATTTTACTTCGGAGTGCTCGCCACCGGTTTCGTGCTCGGCGGCTTCGTGCACTCCCTGCTGCGGCGGTTTTTGCCGCAGGGACCGGCGAAGGACATCTTCACCTGGGCCGTGACGCCCACGCTCGGTCCGGTGCACCTCGACCTGCTGGTCGTGTCCATCACGCTCGGGCCGATCGGGTTCGACGTGTCGCTGCTGGCGCTCGTGGGCGTCGCCATCGCGTACTACTTCGCCCGGTCGATCTTCTGAAGCGAGGCGCGTATGTTCGGGGACCTGTCGTTCAGCCACATCCTGATCCTGCTGCTCGTGCTGGTGCTGGTGTTCGGCGCGAAGCGCATCCCGGAGATCGGCTCGTCGTTGGGCCAGGGGATCAAGGAGTTCAAGCGAAGCCTCAAGGACGCCACGTCGGACGAGCCGGCGGCCCCGCCGCGCAGCGTGCAGCCGCCGGCGGCCTCCGGCTCGATCCCGACCGGCGGCGACCCCAAGCGCCTCAGCGACTAGCCCGAGGGCGGGTCCCGTGCTCGGCAACCTGAGCGGCGGCGAGCTCCTCATCCTGCTGGTGATCGTGCTGCTGGTGTTCGGCGCGAACCGGCTGCCCGAAGCCGGGCGCGCCGTGGGGAAGGGGATGCGCGAGTTCCGGCGCGCGCTCAACGAAGCGCGCGACGCCGCCATGGACGCCCGGCCCCCAGCTTCCAACCCGCCGGCGCGCCCGGACGGCAAGCCGGCCGCCCGCCTGATCGATTAGTCTCCGCTCGACGCCCCCGTCGGGCGGTACAGCTCTTTCCGACGGTCCACGACTTTCGCCTGCGCGCGCAGCGCGGCGACGAATTGCTGAATGCGCGCCTGAGCGACCGGCCGGAGCAGCGCCTCACGCTGCTCGTCCCGCTGCTTGAGCCAGGCGGCTGAGTCGGCGGGTGTGCGCGCGATCCCCTGGAGCAGGAAGCACCCGGTCTCCCCGGCGAGCAGCCCGGTCTTTTCCCCGGGCTTGAGCCCGAAGGCGGCGCCCACCACGACCGGCTCGCGCGCGAGCTCGGGGGGCGGCGAGATGCGGCTGAACGGCCCCGCCTTCCGGACCGGGAAGCCGCGCGCGCGGCCGGCGGCGAGCAGGTCGGGCGCTTCGCGCAGCGCCGCGGCCGCCTGCTCCGCGCGCTGGCGGGCGATCTCCTTCTTCTTCTCGAAGCGCGCGGCCTCGATCACCCGGCTGCGGATCTCCGCCAGCGGCGGCACCCCTGCCGGCTGGAGCGAGTCGAGCCGGAACACGTAGCTCGCCCGCGCGCCCTCGATCACCGGGCTCGTCTCGCCCGGCCGCGCCTCGAACGCCCACACGCTCACGTCGGGGATGACGTACTTGCCGAGCGTGAGCCGGTCACCGTGCAGCAGCTTCGGCGCGTGCGCCAGCGGGAGGCCGAGCCGGTGCGCCGCGCTGTCGAGGCGGCTGCCGTCGGTCTGCTCCGCCGCGATGCGGTCCAGCGTATCGGTACGGGCATCCACGTCGTCGAGGTGCTGCCCCTGCAGGACGATCGGCACGAGGAGGTGCCGGACCCGCAGCGAGTCGCCCTTGACCGCGTCGACGCGGATCACGTGATAGCCGAATTCCGTCGGCACCGGCTGGCTCAGCTCCCCCGGAGCGAGGCGCCGCATCGCGGCGGCGAACGCCGGAGTGAAGCCCGACGCGTCCCGCTTCACCCAGCCGAGATCGCCGCCCTGGGCGCCGCTCCCCGAGTCCGCCGACTCCTTCCGCGCCACGTCCTCGAACTTCGCCTTGCCGCCCGCGATCTCCGCGCGCAGCGCGCGGGCGTGCGCCAGGGCCGCCGCCGTGTCGGCCGCGTCGGGGACGCGCGGCTCCGCGACGAAAGTGAGCCAGGCGGTCGCCGGCCGCTTGAAGTCGTCCTTGTGCGCCGCGTAGTACCGCTCGATCTCCGCGTCGGACAGCGGCGCGAGCGAGTCGGGGATGTCCTCGGCCCGCAGCGCGAGCATCGCCACTGTCGCCGCCTCGTGCTGGTCGCGCCACCCGCGCCACAGCTTCGCGTCGGAGACGTAGATGTCCGCCGTCAGGTACTCCTGCAACTTCTGCTGCGGGAGGTACTCGCGGTACAGCGCCTCGATCTGGGCCCGGAACTCGGGGCCGGCGCTCTGGAGGTAGCGCTGCCACTTGGTGATGTCGAACTGCCCGTTGGTCTGGAACGTCGGATCTTGCAGCACCTGCTCGACGACCTGGGGCGGCGGCGAGTTGAGCGCCGCCTGAACGATCTCGTCGTCGGACACGGTGATGCCGAGACGGCGGTAGGCGTGCGTGAGCAGGATCGTCTGGATGAACTGGTTGGCGACCTGGTCCTGCACCTGCTGCTCGTCCTCCCGCGTCAGCCGGCCGCCGCCCTGCTGGCGCCGGTAGTGCTCGAGCGCCGCCTGGTATTGCAGCTGGAACGGCTGGGACCGGACGACCTCGCCGTCCACCTTGAGCACGACGTCCCGACCTCCCGCGATGAACTCCGTCACCTGCCCATAGGCGAGCCAGCCGATGAAAGAGATCGCCACGATCCAGAAGACGGGCTTGGTGATTTCGCGCATCGCGCGCATCATGGCGAGCTAGACTCCGGGTGAGAGACGAGGAGAAGGGGCATAAGTCTAAAAACCACAACGGGAAAACTCAAGCGACGGGGGTGTCATTCCGATTGACAGCGCACCTGAGCGAACACTATCTTCGTTCAATTCTCCCAATCACTTAGGCCGTGGTCTACACCAGCGAAATAGAAAAGCTCGAAAAGCGCTGGGCCGAAAACCCCAAGGGCCGGAATTTCGCGCCCCTGGCGGACGCCTATCGTAAAGCGGGAGAACTAGATAGGGCCGTCGAGCTGTGCAAGTCGGGCCTGGGTCTGCACCCCGATTACGTCAGCGCCCACATCGTGTACGGCCGCTGCCTCATCGACCAGAAAAACGACAAGGGCGCCTCGGACGTCTTCCGCAAGGTCCTCACCCTCGATCCGGAAAACGTGCTCGGCCTCAAGATGCTGGCCGAGATCGCCGCGCGGGGCGGCCGGTACGACGAAGCGGTGGACTGGCTCAACCAGCTGCTCGCCGCGGACCCGATGAATGGCGACGCCGCGGAGCTGCTGGCGCGGGCTAAGGGGAAGGCCGCCCAGGCGGCGGCCGCCAAGCCCCCTGCGCCGGTTCCGGCGGTGGCGGTGCCCGAGCCGGTCGCGCGGTTGGTGCCCCCGCCCCCGCCCGCGCCTCCGCCCCCGCCGGCGGCTTCGGTCGCCCCTGCCGCCGCGGCGCCGACCGCGCCGATGGCGAAGCCCGACTTCGAGGTCGAGCACGCGTCGAATGCGCCCGCCGCGCCCCACCTGCGGGCGCAGGGGACGCCGCGGGACATCGAGACCTTCGACGGTACCCTCGACTTCGACTCCGTCGCGCACGACGCGGCGCGGGCGGAGGGACTCGAGGTTCAGGAAGACGTGCAGCTGACGCCGCAGAACCTGAGCATCGAGGGGCTGGCGCACACGCAATACGAGAGCGGGCAGTTCGCGCCGCCGCCGGAGGTTCTGCGGTCGGAGGAAGACGAGCTGCCGACGATCGACCTGCCGCTGATCATGCCTGATGACATGCCGGAGGCGCCGCCTCCCTCCGCGGCCTCTGCCCCCCCTGCCGCGGTCGCCCTGTCGGACGACGATGGCGCGGCGGACACTGCCGCGCTGTCCCGGGCCGAACCGGTGCTCACCGAAACGATGGCGGAGTTGTACCTGCGCCAGGGGCATCAGGAGGACGCGCTGCGGGTGTACCAGGCGCTGCTGGCGCAGCGTCCCGGCGATCGGCGGCTGCGCGCGCGGGTCGAGGCGCTCACCTTCGGAGGCAAGAGGGAAGGGGGAAGAGGGACGGGTGAGTCGCTGCAGAGCTTCCTGAAGCGGATTCTCACCGGCCGGCCGCGCGCCCCGGTGTCCGAGCCGGTCCCGCCCCCCGCGGCGGTCGCGGAATCGCCGCTCGACAGCGCATTCTCCGTCGCCCCGTACCAGCCGGAAGCTCGGCCCGAGATCGCCGCGCCGGGCGAGGCCACGCGTCTCGCGGAGGACACCATCTCGCTCGACTCGGTGTTCGGCGAGGAAAGCCCGCGCAGCTCGGGACCGAGCGTGGAGCCGCCCGCCCACGCCGCGCCGCCCGCGCCGCCCGCGCCCTCCACGCCATCGGGCGCGGCGCCGCAGCAGACGGGCGGGTTCTCGTTCGATCAGTTCTTCAGCGCGCCGCCCGCTTCCGCTCCGCGGACCCCTTCCCCGGTGGTCGGCGGGTCGGCGGGAGGTGGGGAGGGCGGGCTCAAGGCTCCGGCACGCAGCTCGGGAGGAGGGGGAGGGGGGCCCAGACCGCGCGCGGCGGGGGAGGACGAGGGCGATCTCGACCAGTTCCAGGCCTGGCTGCGGGGCCTCAAGTCCTAGTGCACATCGCCGTGCTGAACGGCCCGAACCTGAATCTGCTGGGGGAGCGGGAGCCCGAAGTTTACGGCCGGGCCACCCTGGCGGAGATCGAGGCGCGCACCCGCGAGCGGGCGCGCGCGCTCGGCGTGGAGCTCGAGTGGCGGCAGACGAACCACGAGGGCGAGCTGGTCGAGGCGATCCAGCAGCTCAAGGGGAAAGCCGACGGCGCGGTGGTGAACGCCGCGGCGTTCACCCACACGAGTCTCGCGGTGCGCGACGCCCTGCTCGCGGTGCGGGTGCCGTTCGTCGAAGTGCATCTCTCGAACATCTTCGCGCGCGAGCCGGAGCGGCGCCGCTCGGTGCTGGCCGACGCGGCGGTCGGGGTGGTGGCGGGGTTCGGCGCCGAGAGTTACCGGCTGGGACTCGAGGGGCTGGTGGGCTATCTCCAGTCCCGCCATGGCCCCTGACCGGCGGCGCGCGCGGCAGGAGGCGCTCGTGCGGGCGCTCGCGGCGGAGGAGCTGGACGGGCTGCTGGTCACGTCGCGCGCCAACATCCGTTACCTGACGGGGTTCAGCGGGTCGGCCGCGCTGGTGATGGTGACGCGCGGGGACGTGCTGCTGGTGACGGACTTCCGCTACGACGAGCAGGCGCGGGCGGAGGCCGGGGCGGTGGCGCGGATCGAGGTGGAGGGGACGAGCGTGTGGGACCGCTTCTTCAAGGAGTTGCCCACGCTCGGGCCGCTCGCCGCGCCGGGGTACGAGGCGCACGCGCTGACGGTGCACGACGCGGAGCGGTTCGCGCAAGCGGGCAAGGCGTGGCGCTGGAAGCCGACCACGGAGCTGGTGGAGCGGTTGCGCGTGGCGAAGGACGAGGGCGAGGTCGCGGCGATCAAGAGCGCGGCGACGCTCGCGGGCGAGGCGCTGCGCCGCACGCTCACCGAGCTGCGGCCGGCGATGACGGAGCTCGAGATCGCCGGGCGACTCGAGGGTGCGCTGCGCGCGCTCGGGAGCGAAGGCCATCCGTTTGCGACCATCGTGGCATCGGGGCCGCGCACGGCGCTGCCGCACGCGCGCTCGAGCCGGCGGGTAGTGGCGGCGGGCGACTGGGTGCTGCTAGACTTCGGCGCCCAAGTGGACGGCTACTGCGCCGACATCACCCGCACCGTCGTGGTGGGCGGGCACGCCACGGAGCGGCAGCGCGCGCTGTACGGGCTGGTGTACGAGGCGCAGCAGCGGGCGCGCGCGGGCGTGCGGGCGGGGATGAGCGGGCGCGACGCCGACGCGCTGGCGCGCGAGCCGATCGCGGCGCGCGGCTTCGGCGAGGCGTTCGGCCACTCGCTCGGCCACGGCCTGGGGCTCGAGGTGCACGAGGCCCCGCGGCTCGCGAAGACGAACCCGGACCCGCTTCCGGCGGGCGCGGTGGTGACGATCGAGCCGGGCGTGTACGTGGCCCGCGAGGGCGGCGTCCGGATCGAAGACGACGTGCTGCTGGCGCCGGAGGGGCCGGTGCTCCTGTCGGACGGCCGCACGGAACTCCTGGAACTCGTGTAGATTCCTTGCCCATGAACCTCGATATCATCGCGCAGCTGGTGCAGATCCTGAAGGACGCGCCGGAGCTCGGCGCGATCGAGGTCCGCCGGGGTTTGTTCGGGCGGTGGTCGGCGATCCGGGTCACGAAGGCGGGCCACGCGACCAACGCGGGGGGCGGGGGGGCGGGGCAGCACATGGTGGTGGCGCAGGCGCCGGCCGTCGGCGCGGTCTCTGCCGCCCCTGCCGTCCCTGCCGCCCTTGCGACCCACCTCGTCGAGATCAAGTCGCCGATGGTGGGGACGTTCTACGCCGCCCCCGAGCCCGGCGCCGAGCCCTACGTCAAGGTGGGGAGCCGGGTCTCCTCGGGGCAGGTGGTGTGCATCATCGAGGCGATGAAAATCATGAACGAGATCGAATCCGAAGTCACGGGCGTGATCCGGGAGGTGCTGATGGAGAACGCCCAGCCGGTCGAGTTCGGACAGCCCCTCTTCCGGGTGGATCCCCATGCCTGAGGCGCCGAGCGGAACGTTCAACTTCAAGCAGGCCATCACGCACATGGTGCAGCGCAACGCGTCGGACCTGCTGCTCAAGGTGGGCCGGCCCGCGACCATCCGCGTGAACGGCGAGCTGGTGTCGCTGGACACGACGCCGCTCAAGCCCGAGGAGCTGAAGTCGCTGGCCGAGCAGATCATGACGCCGCGCCAGGTGAAGGAGTTCGCCGAGCACAAGGAGGCGGACTTCGCGATCGGCGTGCCCGGGGTGGGCCGGTTCCGGACCAACGTGTACCAGCAGCGCGGCACCGTGGCGTTCGCGTTCCGGGCCATTCCTTACGAAGTCAAAACGATCCACGAGCTGAACCTGCCCCCGGTGCTCGAGGAGATCGGGCTGCGGCCGCGCGGGCTGGTGCTGGTGACGGGGGTGACGGGGTCGGGGAAGTCCACGGCGCTCGCGGCGATGATCAACCACATCAACTCGAACCGCCGGGTCAACATCATCACCATCGAGGACCCGATCGAGTTCCTGCACCGCGACAACCTCTCGAACATCTCGCAGCGCGAGGTGGGGAACGACACGCTGTCGTTCAACGCGGCGCTGCGCCACGTACTGCGCCAGGCGCCCGACGTGATCCTGATCGGCGAGATCCGCGACATGGAGACGCTGGACACGGCGCTCAAGGCGGCGGACACCGGGCACCTCGTGTTCTCGACGCTGCACACGACCGACGCCACGCAGACGATCACCCGCGTGATCTCGTTCTTCCCGCCGCACCAGCACGACGAGGTGCGCCACCTCCTCTCGACCGCGCTGCACGCGGTGATCTCCCTCCGGCTCGTGCCGCGCAAGGACGGGAACGGCCGCATCCCGGCGTCGGAAGTGCTGATCAACACCGCCGCGGTGCAGGAGAACATGCGCGACCTGACGAAGAGCCTGAGCATCCCCGACCTGATCGCGCAGGGGTCCGTGCAGTACGGGATGCAGAGCTTCGATCAGTCGCTGCTCGACTGGTACCAGCAGGGGCAGATCAGCTACGAGAGCGCGATCTTCTACGCCACCAACCCGAGCGAGTTCGCGCTCAAGGTCTCCGGGGTCGAGTCCGGGGAGAGCCGTGCCTTCGGCGGCAGCACGACGCCGGCCGGCATGCGCGGCGACATCGAGCCCTGATGTTCAAGAAGGTGCTGATCGCGAACCGCGGGGAGATCGCCCTGCGGGTGATCCGCGCGTGCAAGGAGTTGGGGATCGCGACGGTCGCCGTCTATTCGGAGGCCGACCGCGACAGCCTGCACACGCGCTTCGCCGACGACGACGTCTGCATCGGGCGCCCGCCGTCGCGCGACAGCTACCTCAACATCCCGCGCATCATCGCGGCGGCCGAGATCACCGGGGCGGACGCCATCCACCCCGGCTACGGGTTCCTCGCCGAGAACGCCGAGTTCGCCGACATCGTGCGCACGTCGAACATCACCTTCATCGGGCCGACCGGCGAGCAGATCCGCCAGATGGGCGACAAGGCCGCGGCGCGCAACCTGGCCCAGAAGCTCAAGGTGCCGACGGTGCCGGGCTCGCCGGGACCGGTGGCGGACGCGGAGGAGGGACTGGGATTCGCCCGTAAGATCGGCTTCCCGGTGATCATCAAGGCGGCGGCGGGCGGGGGCGGCAAGGGGATGCGGGTCGCCACCGACGACGAGCAGTTCGCGCAGGCGTTCGGGCTCGCCAAGCAGGAGGCGCTCGCGGCGTTCGGCTCGGACGAGGTGTACCTCGAGAAGTACCTCGCCCGCCCGCGCCACATCGAGATCCAGATCATGGGCGACACGCACGGGAAGATCATGCACCTGTGTGAGCGCGACTGCTCGGTGCAGCGGCGCCACCAGAAGCTCATCGAGGAGGCGCCGAGCCCCGCGGTGGACCAGACGCTGCGCCAGGACCTCGGCGACGCGGCGGTGCGGCTCGCCGAAGCGATCGGCTACGTCGGCGCTGGCACGATCGAGTTCCTGCTGGACGAGGACGGCTCGTTCTACTTCATGGAGATGAACACGCGGATCCAGGTGGAACACCCGGTCACGGAGATGACGACCAACTTCGACCTGGTGAAGGAGCAGATCCGCGTGGCGGCGGGCGAGCCGCTGTCGTTCGTGATGAACGGCCACCGGCTGCGCGGGCACGCGATCGAGTGCCGCGTCAACGCCGAAGACCCGGCGCGGAACTTCCAGCCGAGCCCAGGTCAAGTGACAGCGTACCATCCCCCGGGCGGCCCCGGCGTGCGGGTCGACACCCACATCTACGCCGGCTACACGGTGCCGCCCTACTACGACTCGCTGCTCGCGAAGGTGATCGTGCACGGCAACAGCCGCGCCGAGGCGCTCGCGCGCATGCGCCAGGCGCTCGATTCGTTTATCATTGAAGGCGTGACCACGACCATCCCGTTCCTCAGTCGGGTCATGCGCCACGACGACTTCCGGGCGGGCCGGGTGGACACGAAGTTCCTCGAGCGCGAACCCCAGCTGCTCCAGCCCGCATGAGAATCGACGTCTTCTTCACGCCGCTCGGTCTCAACGCGGGCGATCTCACCGGGCGGGGCGTCGTCGTCATCGACGTCCTCCGGGCCACGACCACCGTGATCACGGCGCTCGCTAACGGCGCCAAGGCGGTGATCCCCGCCGCCACGTCGGAAGAGGCGGTGCGGCTCGCCTCCAACCTGGAGAAGGACGGGGTGGTGCTCGCCGGCGAGCGCAAGAGCGTGAAGATCGAGGGCTTCGCCCTCGGCAACTCGCCGCGCGAGATGACCGCCGCCGCCGTGGGGGGGAAGACCGTCGTCCTCGCCACCACCAACGGCACGCCGGCGCTGATCGCCGCGCAGGGCGGCGACCCGGTGCTGGTCGGCGCGCCCGCAAACTTCAAGGCGCTGGCCGGCCGCGCGAGCGAGGTGCTCGCCCGGCGCGGCGAGCTCGTGATCATCTGCGCAGGCCGGGAGAAGCAGTTCGCGGTCGAGGACGCCTACACCGCCGGGCGCCTGCTCAAGGCCCTGAAGAAGGGCGCCAAGAAGCTCGCGCTGAACGACGCGGCGCGGACCGCCCTCGCGCTCACCGACGCCGTGGCGAACTGGAAGGACGCGCTCGAAGGGTCCGACGCGGCGCGCCAGCTGGGCGAGGTCGACCTCGCCGAAGACGTGCGCTTCGCCGCCAAGCCGGACCGGTTCACCGTCGTGCCCAGCTACGCGGACCGGCGCATCACATGAACCGGAAGGCGCGCCAGGAGCTGGTCGGGATCGGCGCCCTCGTCGTCGGGCTGTTCCTCGGACTCACCCTGCTGCGGCTGCCGATCACCGGCAGCTGGGGCGAGCAGATCGGATCGCGGCTGTGGCGGGTGTTCGGCGCCGGCGTGGTGCTGCTGCCCGTGCTCGGCGTCGGTTGGGCGCTCGCGGCGTTCGAGCGGCTCGGCCGGCTGTCCCCCGGGCGCGCGGCGGCGCTGGGCGTGGGCCTGATCGTGCTGCTCCCCTACGGCATCGGGACCATCACTGAGGGCGGCGCGAGCTTCCCGCCCGGCTACGCCGCCTGGAGTCCCACGCAGCGGCTCGTCGGCGTGGTGCCCGCGCTCCTGGCCCGGGGAGTGCACCAGGCCGTGGGCACGGCCGGGGGCGCGCTTGTCGGGCTGTTCGCGCTGTCCGCCCTCGGGATCCTGACGATCGGATGGCACCCGCTCGCGATGCTGAGAGCCGGGGAGGGGGGACGGGGGACGGGGGAGGGGTCGAAGGTCATTGCCAAGCTCAAGCGCGAGGCCACGAAGCAGCCCGAGGAGCCACCCGTCCCCCGTCCCCCGTCCCCCGTCCCCAAGTCGCGGAACCCGAAGCCGCCACCGCCTGCTCGCCCGGCCGTTATCCCCGAAGGGGTCCTTATCCCCCACGTTGATCTCCTGAATCCAGCCCCGCCCGGAGACGGTGACGCGGGACTGGCGCAGATCGAGGAAATGGGCCGGAAGCTCATCGAGACCCTGCAGACGTTCCGAGTGGAGGGGTCGATCGCGGGACGCACGGTCGGTCCCGTGGTCACTCAGTACGAGGTGGCGCCCGGGCCCGGGGTAAAGGTCGGGCGCATAGCCTCGCTCGCCGACGATCTAGCCCTCGCGATGAAGGCGCAGTCGCTCCGCATCGTGGCGCCGATCCCCGGCAAAGCGGCCGTCGGGATCGAGGTCCCGAATCCGATCCCACGCATGGTGCACATCCGCGAGCTCGTCGAGGGAGTGGAGTTTCACCGCGCCAGCCGAACGCTCCCCGTGGCCCTGGGCAAGAATCTGGAGGGCGAGCCCGTCGTGGCGGATCTCGCGAAGATGCCGCACCTCTTGATCGCGGGGGCCACAGGGTCCGGCAAGTCCGTCTGTATCAACTCGATCATCACGAGCCTGCTGTACCGCTATCAGCCCAAAGAGCTGCGGATGCTGATGATCGACCCGAAAATGGTCGAGCTGTCGATCTACGACGCCACCGGCCCCGACCGAGTCCGACTCCCACATCTGCGCCACCCTGTTGTCACGAGCAACAAGGACGCGGCCACGGTGCTCAAGTGGGCGGTCCGGGAGATGGATCGGCGCTATAAGCTGCTCCACGCCAACCACGCCAGGAACCTCGCCGACTTCAACCGCAAGGTGGAGCAGAAGAAGCCGCTCAAGGGGCCGCGGGAGACACTGGCGACACAGGCGGGGGCGCAGCGCGAGCTGCCGCTGGATGGTGAGTACACAGAGGGCATCCTCCCCTACATCGTGCTGATCGTCGACGAATTGGCGGACCTCATGATGACGGTGCAGCACGAGGTGGAGACGCCGCTCGCAACGCTGGCGCAGAAGGCGCGGGCGGTCGGACTCCACCTCATCCTCGCCACTCAACGGCCCTCGGTGAACGTCATCACCGGCCTCATCAAGGCGAACTTCGCCTGCCGCATCGCATTCCGGGTCTCCGCCAAAGTCGACAGCCGGACGATCCTCGACCAGAACGGTGCGGAGACGCTACTCGGAAACGGCGACATGCTGTTTCTCCCGCCTGGCAAGAGCGAGCTCGTCCGAATTCAGGGGTGCTTCATCTCGACCGACGAGACCGAACGCCTCATGGGTTGGTACGCCGAGCGGCGCGATCGGTTCGAGTCGCGGGAAGAGGTGAACATTGTCGAGCAAGAGGAGCAGCTCGAAGAAGCCGAGGAACGCGCAGAGCGGGGCGGGGAGAGCGGAGAAGGCGCCGGTGGGGAGCGCGACGCGCTATTTCGGCAGGCCGCCGAAGTCTGCATCCAGAATCAGATCGGGTCATCGATCAACTGGAGCTGGCGGGGATCCTGGGGCCGGCCAACGGCTCGAAGCCACGGGACGTGCTGGTGGGGTTGGAGGAGCTGGATGGGATTTGTGGGGGGGAGTGACAATTGCGGAGTGCGGATTTCGGATTGCGGATTAGAGGGGTGGGCGTCGCGGCGCGTGACCTTTCCGCTGCCAATCCGCAATCCGCAATCCGAAATCCGCAATTCTTGGGCACCGTCGGCATAGTTTTGGTTACGTCGCCCGCCGGCGCGCCGTTAGCTTGGGTCCGTGAGGAGCGGCGTCAGAAGCGACCCCGCGGGGTGGAAAGACGAGCGTCAGAAGCGCGGCCTGGCCGCCGAGCAGCAGGCGATGCGCTACCTGCAGAGCCAGGGGTGGGTGATCGCGGCGCACCGGTTCCGGGTGGGGCACACGGAGATCGACCTGGTGGCGCGCCGGGGCCCGCTGGTGGTGTTCGTGGAGGTGAAGGCGCGGCGCGGGACGGCGTTCGGCAGCCCGCTCGAGGCCGTGACGGGGCCGAAGCGGCGGGAGCTGGTGAAGGCGGCGCGGGTGTGGGTGGACCGGTTCGGGCGGGCGGCCGACATTTACCGGTTCGACTGCATCGCGCTGGTGGACGACAAGCTGGAGCACGTGGCCGACGCGTTTCGGCCGGGATGGCGCTAGCCCCGGCTTCGGTATATATTCGGGTCTCCCACAGGGAGGCTCCCAACCCATGTCGAGGACACTCATGGCGGCCGAAAAGGAAGTCCCGCAGCTCTCCGACGAGCGCCGGAAAGCCCTGAACCTCGCCATCACCCAGATCGAGAAGACCTGCGGCAAGGGCGCCATCATGCGCATGGGCGCTGATTCGCCGCGGGTGCGGGTGGATGCGATACCGACGGGCGCGATCAACCTCGACGCCGCCATCGGCGTGGGGGGTATCCCCCGCGGCCGGGTGACCGAGATCTTCGGGCCCGAATCGAGCGGCAAGACCACGCTGGCGCTGCACGTCGTGGCGCACTCCCAGCGGCAAGGCGGGGCCGCCGCCTACATCGACGCCGAGCACGCGCTCGACGTCGAGTACGCGAAAAAGCTGGGCGTGGACGTGGACAACCTGCTCGTGTCGCAGCCCGACACGGGGGAGCAGGCGCTCGAGATCACCGAGATCCTGGTCCGCTCGGGAGGGGTGGACGTGATCGTGATCGACTCGGTGGCGGCGCTCGTTCCCAAGGCCGAGATCGAAGGGGACATGGGCGATTCGCTCCCCGGGCTCCAGGCGCGGCTCATGAGCCAGGCGCTGCGCAAGCTGGCGGGCGCGATCAACCGCTCGCGCACTTCGGTGATCTTCATCAACCAGCTGCGCGAGAAGATCGGCGTCATGTTCGGCAACCCGGAGACGACCACCGGTGGGCGCGCGCTCAAGTTTTACGCGTCGGTGCGGCTCGACATGCGCCGGATCGGGCCGGTGAAGGAGCGCGAGGTGGTGATCGGCAACCACGTGCGCGTGAAGGTGGTGAAGAACAAGGTGGCGCCGCCGTTCCGCCAGGCCGAGTTCGACATCATGTTCGACGAAGGGATCAGCCACGAGTCGCTGCTGGTGGACATCGCGGCCGAGGCGGGGATCATCGAGAAGTCGGGTGCGTGGTACGCCTACGGCAAGGAGCGGATCGGCCAGGGCCGCGAGAACGCGAAGCTCTACCTCAAGGACCATGCGGACCTCGCGGCCGAGGTCGAGGCGAAGGTGAAGGAGCACCTCGGCGTGAAGGCCCCCGCCGCCGGGGTGGCGGCCGACGAGGAGGCCCCCGCCCCCGAGGAGTGAGTGTCCCTGTCCCCGACCCTCACGGGACTCGCCCCCGATCCGCGCCAGCCGGGCTACCGGCTGGTCGAGGTGGATCGGGGGCGGTTCGCTTCCCTCCCCGCCGAGGCGCTCGCGCCGCTCGGCCTCCGCGTGGGTGACGCGCTGTCACCGGCGGTGCTCGCGCGGCTGCGCGAGCTCGCGGACGTGGAGGGCGCCGAGCGCGCGGCGCTCCGCGCGCTGGCGCGGCGCGCCCACGCGCGGTGCGACCTGGAGCGCAAGCTCGTGAAGAAACAGCACCCGCCCGCCGCCGTGGATGCCGCGCTCGCGCGGCTCGTGGCGCGGGGCCTGCTCGACGACCGGCGCTTCGCCGAACAGTACGCCGCGGTGCGCGCCGCGCGGGGCCGGGGACCGGTGCGGCTCGTCAGGGACCTGCTCTCGCAGGGCGTGGAGCGCCGGATCGCCGAAGACGCGGTGCGCCGGGCGCTCGACGAAGAGGGCATCGATCCGGCCATCGAGGCCCGCGCCGTCGCCGTGAAGCGCGCGCGCCAGCTCGGTGACCTGCCGGGGCCCGTCCGCAAGCGGCGGTTGCTCGCGTTCCTGGTGCGGCGGGGCTACGGGGCGGCGGGGGTCAGGGAGCTGGTGGAAGAGGTGTGCTCTTGAACCCCGCGGCATGGCCGCGGGGTCGGTCTACCCAGGTCGGGGTCATGAGCAAACCAGGACATCGGAACTTCGGACTGTTCGCGCACGTCACGTGGCACACGTGGCGACGCCAGGGGAGCGTGCGTCTGGAAGACGTGGGGATTGTGACGCAGGGCATCCTATCGGTGGCCGCTCGGAACTCCGTTCACGTTCTCGCGCAGGCAGTGATGGCAGATCATGTCCATGTGCTCGTTAGCTTCCGGCCTGATCGGCGGCTGATGCCGTTCATTCGCGACGCGAAATCGGAATCGGCGCGCCGCGTGAACACGACGACGGGAGGGCATCTGAAATGGGCCCGCGGCTACTACGCGGGCTCGTTGTCCCACAGCCACATACCAGCCGTACGGAACTACATCGCGAGGCAGCGCCAACGGCACCCCGACGGTGTGCCGGTCTGAGTAGACCGACCCCGGGGCCATGCCCCGGGGTTAAAGAGTACCGAAGTTAACTCTTAGTTTGCCTTTGAGTTGCCTGCAGCCCGACACTATATTCCCCCCATGACCGCCGCCGAGATCCGCCGCACGTTCCTCGAGTTCTTCAAGGCGCGGGGGCACGTGGAGGTGCCGAGCTCTTCCCTGGTCCCGGCGGACGACCCGACCCTGCTGTTCACCAACGCTGGGATGGTGCAGTTCAAGCGCGTCTTCCAGGGGCTCGAGCGGCGGGATTATACCCGCGCGGTCACGTGCCAGAAGTGCGTGCGCGCCGGCGGCAAGCACAACGACCTGGAGCAGGTCGGCCACACCGCCCGCCACCATACCTTCTTCGAGATGCTCGGCAATTTCTCGTTCGGCGACTATTTCAAGCAGGACGCGATCGCGTACGCGTGGGAGTGGGTGACGGGGAAGGACTGGCTGCAGATCGCCCCCGAGCGCCTCTACGTCACCGTCCATCACACCGACGACGAGGCCCGGAAGCTGTGGCGGAAGTTCGTCCCGGAGCAGCGCATCTACGGTCTCGGGGACGAGGACAATTTCTGGCAAATGGGCGAAACCGGCCCCTGCGGCCCCTGCTCCGAGATCCTGGTGGACATCCGAGCAAAGGGGGAACGCGGAACGCGGAACGCGGAACTGAGCCTGGACGAGTTCGTTCGGTTGAGCGAGGCGGGGGAGCTGCTGGAGATCTGGAATCTCGTGTTCATGCAGTATGACCAGCAGGCCGACGGCTCCCGCTCCCCGCTCCCTGCTCCCTCGGTGGACACCGGCGCCGGTCTTGAGCGCGTCGCGGCGGTGATGCAGCACGTCCCCTCCAACTTCGACACCGATCTGTTCGTGCCGATCATCGAGCGCGCCGTCGAAGTGGTGGGGAAGAAGTACGACCGCGGCCCGAAGGGCGCGTCCTACCGGGTGCTCGCGGACCACGCCCGCGCCGTCGCCTTTCTGCTGGCCGACGGCGTCTACCCCTCGAACGAGGGCCGGGGCTACGTGCTGCGCCGCATCCTGCGCCGCGCCGTGCGCCACGCCTGGCTGCTCGGCCGGCGGGAGCCCACGCTCGTGCACCTGGTCCACACGGTGGCGGGTGTGATGGGCGGCGTGTACCCGGAGCTCGTGCAGAAGCGCACGCACTTGGAGACCGTCACGCGCGCCGAGGAAGAGCGCTTTTTCGACACGATCGAGGGCGGGCTCGCGCGCATGGATGAGCTGAAGGGCACGAAGGTGATCTCGGGCGCCGATGCGTTCAAGCTGTACGACACCTACGGCTTCCCGATCGATCTCACGCAGCTCATCGCCGCCGAGCGCGGGCAGACGGTGGACGTCGCCGGGTTCGAGCGCGAGCTGGCGAAGCAACGCACCCGCTCGCACGAGGCGCTGGCGCGCACCAAAGGCGGGGAGGGAAAGGGGGGGGGCCCGGCGATCCACGTGAAGCGCTCGGGCGAGTGGCGCACCGTGAAGCCGAAGCGGAAGCAGAAGTGGGTCGGATACGAGACGACCCGGGCCGAGACCGACGTCCTCAAGTTCCGGCAGGCGGGCGACCGGGTCGAAGTGGTGCTCGAGGAGAACCCGTTCTACGCGGAGTCGGGCGGCCAGGTGAGCGACACGGGACGGGTGAAGGGCGAAGGGTGGGAGCTTGAGGTGGCCGACGTCGAGAAGGCGGACGGCGGGGGGGAGGCGTGAGCGCCGTCGTCGGGCGCTTCGAGCAGGAGTTCGAGCCGACGCCCGTGCTGGCGGAGGTGGACGAGGCGCGGCGCAAGAACATCGAGCGCAACCACACGGCGACGCACCTGGTGCACGCCGCGCTGCGCAGGATCCTCGGCCCCCACGTGCGCCAGCAGGGGTCGGTCGTGGCACCCGAGCGGCTGCGTTTCGACTTCGCGCACCACGGGCCGGTGGACGACGCGACGCTGGCGCGCGTCGAAGAAGAGGTGAACGCCCACATCTGGGAGAACCTGCCGATCGCGACGCGCCAGATGAAATACAAGGACGCGATCGCCGCCGGCGCGATGGCGTTCTTCACCGAGAAGTACGGCGACATCGTGCGCGTGGTGGACGTCCCGGGGGTGTCGCTCGAGCTGTGCGGCGGCACCCACGTGCCGAGCACGGGGCAGATCGGGCTGTTCCGTTTCACCCACGAGACCGGGGCGGCCGCGGGGGTGCGGCGCATCGAGGCGGTCACGGGCCCGGTCGCTTACGAGCTGGTGCGCAAGCTCGACGAGCAGGTGGACGAGGCGGCGTCGGTCCTGAAGACGCAGCCGGAGCACCTGGTCAAACGCATTGAGGCGCTGCTCGCGGAGAACAAGAAACTCGAGAGCCGTGTGCAGGAGCTGCTCCGCTCGGGCGGGCAACGTGTGACGGGCGACGTGCAACGGATCGGCGACGTCGAGCTGCATGTCGCCGACTCGGACCTCGAAGACCGGGACCAGATCGGCCTCCTGATGGACGCGTTCCGCGCGGGCCACAAGCGCGCGATCTCGGTGCTGTTCACGAACGGGGGGGGCGAGCGACCCGGGATTCACGTCGCCGTGACCGACGATCTCGTGGCGCAGGGCGTGAAGGCGGGCGAGATCGCGAACGCCATCGCCGCGCTGACCGGCGGCAAGGGCGGCGGCCGGCCGCACTTCGCCTCGGCGGGTGCCGGGGATCCCGCGAAGCTGGCGGAAGCGCGCGCCCAGACGCCGGCCATCGTCACCCGGCTGCTCGCCCGATGACGCGGGACGCCGTGCTCGCCTGGCTCGAGGCGCGGCGCCCCGCGCCACCGTCGGCGCCGCGCGCCCGCCTGGAGTCGTTCGTGACCGACACCGATCTCCCCCTGCCGGACCAGCTCGCAGAGCTGGGGCGTCAGGTGCTGGCGCGCGTGACCGCGCGGCCCGACGGTGGGCGCGAGCTGGCGCTCGACCTGCTCGCCGCCGACGCGTTCGTCACCTACGCGTTCGAGGCGCAGGCCGAGGCCGACGTGGCGGGGCTCGCCGCGCTTGCGGAGCGTGTCGCGCAGGAGACTCGGTGAACGCGCCCCCTTCGCTGCCGCCCGTGCCACCCGTGCCGCCCGTGCCGCCCTTGCTTGCGCGCCGGCCCGGGCTGCTGGTGCTCGTGGACCCGAGCCGCACGGCGCCCGCCCAGGCGGCCGACATGGCGCGGGCGGCGCACGCGGCGGGAGCGGCGGGCGTGCTGATCGGGTCGTCGTTCGACGGCACGCAGGACACGCACGCCGTCGCCGCCGCGATACGCGAAGCGTCGCCGGGCTTTCCGGTGGCGCTCTTCCCCGGGTCCGCCTTGCAGCTCACCGACCGGGTGGACCTGGTGCTGTTCCTCTCGCTCGTCTCGGGCCGCAACGCGCAGTACCTGATCGAGGAGCACGTGCGCGCCGTGCCGTTCCTGGCGCGGCACCCCGTGCCCACCGTGTCCACCGGCTACATCCTGATCGACGGCGGGCGGGTGACGAGCGTCGAAGCGGTGAGCCAGACCCGGCCCCTGCCGGCGGACAAGCCCGAGCTCGCGGCGGCGCACGCCACCGCGGCCCGGCTGATCGGGATGCAGGCGATCTATCTGGACGCCGGAAGTGGCGCCCCGCGGCCGGTGGCGGCCGCGGTGATCGCCGCCTGCCGCGCCGCGGTCCCGGCGCTCACGCTGTTCGTGGGCGGCGGGATCCGGACGGCCGAGCAGGCGCGCTCGGCACGGGCGGCGGGGGCGGACTTCGTGGTGGTGGGAACGGCGCTCGAAGAGGCGGCGGCCGATCTCGCGGCGCTGGTGCGGGCGGTCGCCGCGTGACGCCCGCGGAGCGGGCCCGCGCTGGGCTGGGAGAGCTCGCGGCCCTCGCCGCGCGCGTGGCCGAGGAGCACGGCGACACGATCGCGGCGATCGCGGAGCGCTACGCCGCGGCGCTGCGCGCGGGCGGCACGCTGTACTTCGCGGGGAACGGCGGCAGCGCGGCCGACGCGCAGCACCTCGCCACCGAGTACGTGGTGCGCTACCAGTCGAACCGCCCGGCGCTCCGCGCCGTGGCGCTCACCACCGACAGTTCGCTGCTCACCGCGTGCGCCAACGACATGGGCTTCGACGAGGTGTTCGCGCGCCAGCTCGAAGCCCTCGCCCGCCCGGGCGACGTGCTGTCGCTCCATTCCACGAGCGGCGAGAGCCCGAACGTGATCCGCGCAGCCCAGGCGGCCAAGGCCCGCGGCGTGGCGGTGATCGCCTTCCTCGGCAAGTCGGGCGGCCACCTGAAGGAGCTGGTCGACCTGGCGCTCGTCGTCCCGTCGGACGACACGGCGCGGATCCAGGAAATTCACCTCGCCATCGAGCATGTGATTTGTGAGATGGTGGAGGAGCGGCTGAAGACATGATTGCGGATTTCGGATTGCGGATTGCGGATTGGAAGGGCGGGCGCCGAATCCGCAATCCACAATCCGCAATCCGAAATGGGGCGGGGTGGTGATCGATCTGTCCGGGAAGCGCGCATTCGTGACGGGCGGGGGCCGGGGCATCGGCCGCGCGACAGCGCTGCTGCTGGCGCGGGCGGGCTGCGATGTGGCGGTGGGCTACCGACGCCGCAGGGAGGACGCGGCGGAAACCGTCAGGGCGGTAGAGGGCGGTAGAGGGCGGTCGAAGGCGGTAGCCATTGCCGGTGACCTGGGAGATCCGGCCGCCGCGAGGCGCGCCGTGGACGAGGCAGTGCGGGCGCTCGGCGGGCTCGACCTGCTCGTCGTGAACCACGGCATCTGGCCACCGGACGACGTCCCCGTCGCCCAAATGACGGACGGGCAGTGGGAGGGCACGCGGCGCGCCAATCTCGACGCCGTGCTGTACGTGTGCCGCGCCGCCGTCCCCCTGCTCCCCGACGGCGGCCGGATCGTGCTGGTGTCGTCCACTGCTGGCCAGCGCGGCGAGGCGTTCCACGCCGACTACGCCGCCACCAAGGGCGCCGTGATCGCGTTCACGAAGTCGCTCGCGGTGGAGCTGGCGCCGCGCATCACCGTGAATTGCGTGGCGCCGGGGTGGGTGGATACGGAGATGGCGGCAGAGCCCTACGGGCGGGACGGGGGACGGGGGAGGAGGGAGATCGAACGCACGATCCCGCTCGCTCGCGTCGCCAGCGCCGAGGACGTCGCGGGGCCGATCGTGTTCCTGTGCTCGGCGCTCGCGCGACACATGACGGGGGAGGTGCTGAACGTGAACGGGGGGAGCGTGTTGTGTGGATGA
>WNFU01002040.1_pt1 | contig 27930 bp, 35 predicted proteins | sample 5400121 | NCBI WGS metagenome assembly WNFU01 (sample SAMN13153360, study PRJNA577476) | soil metagenome | isolation source: 100 cm soil or saprolite under grassland replicate 1 | place: USA:California | collected 2016-06-15 | reverse complement strand
GCGGGGACGCCGGTATCGAAGTGCGTAATGTCGAAGGTCGTGCTGGTCCCCCTGAAGGAGTCCGTCTCCTCGCCATTCGCGAAGAACGTCTGTGGTCCTGCCGACCCCGGCTCGATCGTCCAGCTCTCGATCTCCACGGAGACGTGGACGGCGCCGGCGCCGCCGCCACCGCCGACGGTGTGGAAGCACCCGGAGCCTTCGACGTCACCCCAGGTCTGGGTCCCATCTGCCGAGCGGTCGAACTCGGCCCAGGCCCAGAAGCCGCCGAGGTTGGCACCGCAGAAGTCGGCGTTGTTGCAATTGAACGAGATGCCGACCTGCCACATGTCGTGGTCGGCTCCACCTCCGTACGCACCGGCCGTCGCCGTGGTCCCGACCATCAGGGCCGCCGAGACGGCCACCGATGCGATGACCAACCGTATCCGTCGCATCGAGCTCTCCTTTCTCCTTTGCGCCCACTGGCTGGAGGGGCCTCGAGCGCTTGACGGCTGCGGGTTCGCCGCGTCAAGGAGCCGGCCGGAGCTCCGCAGCCTCGGCTCAGCGCGACGCCCCCGGTCTCGTGGACCGTACTCCTGGATCGTCTGTGGCACGTCTCGGATGCCTAGGGGACGCCCGATCGGAGTCTTCCGGCTTATCGGGCAGGGTCATGGTCGGGACCGCCGCCGTATGCCATCGCCACGATCAACTCATGGTGTCGGCTGAGCCGCCCCTCCTTCGCCCTGCGCCTGCTTCAAAGCGGAGCCAAGTCAGCCCCGCATCTGGCCTTGACTGCGCGTCACACCGCGATAGCACGCTGATCGGCTGAAGCCGCGGGACAGCCCATAAGAACGGTTTCGCACCTGCGTTCGTCTGTAGGTGTGATGCTTGCCATGGCGGGCCGCACGGTTCGATCGCTGGAGGGTGCGCTGTCAAACGGGGGTGAGGCTGACATCGCGCAGACGTTCCTCCGGCTGGCCGGTGGCGAGCTCGACCGAGCCTATCGATTGGCCGGCCTGATCCTCGGTGATCGGCACGAGGCTGAGGACGCGACCCAAGACGCGCTCCTTCGCGCATGGCGAGCCGTACCCACGCTGCGAGACCCAGACGGTTTTCGGGCGTGGTTCGACCGAATACTCGTGAATGTCTGCTGCGACCGCCTTCGCCGTCGAGGGAGGGTTCGGGCTGCTCGCGATTGACGGTGATCTGGCCACCCGCGCGGCTGGAGACCCGTTCAAGGCGATCCTCGATCGCGACGAGGTCATACGCGCGATGGCCTCGCTCGACGAGGACCTACGGATCGTGATCGTGTTGCATTACTGGGCCGATCTGACGCTGGAAGGTGTGGCCGAACGCGTCGGTTGGCCGATCGGAACAGTCAAGTCGCGGCTCCACCGTGCTCTCTCGACGATGAGGAGCCGGCTGGAGGCGCCGGTGGTCGCGGAGGTACGCCGATGACCGATGATCTCGAAGCCCGCCTCCGTGATCGCCTTCGTAGTGCGCCGCTGCCGGTCGCCCCCGAGACCCTTCGCGACTACCTTGCTCGCCTCCCGCTCGAGGTCCAGCCTTCCATGCGAGGACGCAGCCAGCTGCCACCGCGGATCTTGCTAGGCGTCGCTGCAATTGTCGTTCTCGGGCTGAGCATCGGGGGCCTCCTGGTCGGCGCGCCTCCCGACGCATCGCCGACTGCTCCGCCCAGTGCCCCACTATCTGTTCAGCCGACTGCCCCTCGGAGCCCCTCGACGGGCGTGCGCAGGTTTGAGGCCCCAGGAATCAGCTTCGACTACCCGGTCGATTGGATCGATCAGACCAGCACCGTCGAGTTCCCCCGCGTGCCAGGCATTCGCTTCCTGGCCCTCCTCGGGCGGGGCATGCCGGTCTGTCCGCCAAGGTTCGGCTCGACGTCGAAGCCAACCCCCGAACCAGGGTCGTGCCAAGAGCAGGCCACCACGCCAGGGTCGATGGTCTTGAGCGTGCTGGAGTCCACGAATCCACTCCCCGGCACGAAGGGCCGCGGACCCAAGATCAGGGTCGCGGGCTATTCGGCATGGTTAGAGCCGCTGCCCCCAGAGCCGCAGAACCCCACATCGCTGGACTGGACCGTCCAGGCCCCTGATGGCGGTCTATACGCCGTAAGCGCCCGCGTCCCGCGCGCCGACCTTGCTGCCCGCAGGACCGAGATCGAGAAGGTGCTCCGTAGCCTGCGCCTTACCGCGTGGCAGGCCCGTCCCGAGGTCGTCAACGGGCACGTTCACTTGGAGCTCCTCGAGGGTTTCTCATTCGACTATCCGGCCGCGTGGACTGTGTACTACCCGCAAGACGTATCGATGATGGACCACCGTGTCGTGACGGTGTCGTCGAAGCCCGTGACTCCTCCCTGTCCGAGCGATTCATGTCAGCGGTTTACGACCCCGCGGGGTGCGATTGCGATCGAGTTCCGTGTGGGCGGTGGGCCGACTTCCCCGAATTGGGACGCCGCCCCAACAACCATCGGTGGGCAGCCGGCCTTCCTTCAGCCTTGGGGACCCCAGAACGCCACGGGAGCGGACGGAGGTCAGGCATGGAACGTGCGGCTCACTGACCGGACGAGCCTGGGCATCTACGTGAGTCTTCGCGGGCCAAACCTTCCGGCGTTACGTGCTGCGATGCGCGACGTCCTTGCAAGCATTCGGATCGCGCCCCAGCAGTCCCCGGCCCCTTAGGAGGAAGATCTCAAGGGATCATGGTGGGCCGAGATGTTCTCGCTCACCGACCGCGCGACGCACAATGCGCTCATCGTGTTGGCCGATGAACTCGCGACGTCCGCCGTTCAGCCTGATTCAAGACGTCGTGAGAGCGCGACAGAGCCCCTCGCTTGCGAGATAGCTCGCCAGAGCCTCGCTCGTTGCGTAGGACTCCATCTTCCGACAGTAGGCCAGTCCGTCGTCCCACTGGGCGACGATCGCGCCAGTCGAACGTCCCAGTCGGCGGGCGAGAGCAGCCGCAGCATCACCGCTTGGTGCCCTGCCGGTTAGCGGAAACGCCCGGAACAGCTCGCGGTATTCCAAGTCGTCCCATGGTTCGCTCACGCTGTCAGCCTTCGCGACGAGGTTTGACCGCATCTTCAAAGACCAACGTCACCAAGAGGGCGATGGCGAAGAGGACCGCAAAGGTCAGCAGGGTTGAGCCCGCCTCCGCCCCCGTGTCGGTCGGGACGAATGCAAGGCCCAACGCAAATGATGCGCCCGCCAGAACGGTCAGCAGCTTTGTCGCGAGCTCCAGCCCGATTCGTAAGGCGATCAGTCCGCCGGCCAGAAGCGACCCGCCAGAAGCGGCCCCGAACATCAAGGTGATCGACGGAGGTGCCGTCGTGAACTGCCTGGCCGTGGCGGTGGCAAGAGCAACGCCCAGAGCGATCAGGCCCACGCTTGTTCCGAACAGTGCCCATCCAGCCGTGGGGCGGTAGAGGCGCCCAAACCGAGCAACAAGCTGTGCCCCAACATCGGCCAACATGTCCGGCGGGTCTTTCATCCCGACGAGCTTATGGGAGATGGCCGGCGGCTGTCGGCGCGGTCTTTGGCCGCAGCCACGCCACGGCGAGTGACAGTCCCCGCCGCCCGTCGCCCACCTCGTAATACGCCTTGGATCGGGCCGGCTCGACGTGGTCGGCAACGAGCTGCGCCACCCGGGCGTCGAAGGTCGCCTCGTCATCGGGTGGCGGTGGATCGAAGCCGTCGAGCTCGGCGATCCGGAACGCCGTGACGGCGAGCGTCTCACTCCGCGTCCGCTGCTCGGCCCATTCACGGACGGCTGCGGGGAAGAGGGCCGTCGCGCCGTCGAGATGCTTCCGCTGCACGCTCGCCCGAGCCGTCTCGAAGGCGTGGAGCTCTGTGACCCGAGCGAACAGGAGGTCGCGGACCGGGACCAGCCCGATCGGGCCCTTGTCGTTGGGCTGCCCGCTGCCGGCATGGACGGCAAGGCCGAGGTGGGCGCTGAGTGCCCCGTCGATGAGGACCTCGCGGTCGATGAACTCCTGGGTCAGGGCGTTGATGCGCAGGACGAGCTGCGCTCGGAATATCGTCTCGACGAGCGCTTTGCGGACGGCCGCAGCAACGTCCTCCTTGGGCTGTCCGCGGCTGCGTGTGCGCGCACTCGTCTGCGCCTCGCGAGCTAGTCGATCCATCGGGAGATCGTTTGAGTCCTGGTCGAGGAGCGCTCGCGTGTAGGCATCGAAGCTGCCGTAGGCGTGGGCCTCGGCGAGCCAGCGGAGGACGAGCTCGGTCGGCGAGAGCGACTCCTCCATCGCCTTCAGGCGTCGGTCCGCGGTCATACGTCGAACCCGTCATCGCCGGGCTCGCTCGTCCGCCGCTTGGCAGCCTCCAAGGCGGCGATCCGCTCCTCGTGGTCGCCGACCTCGATGAGCTTCGCCCCGGTCGATGCGATGCTGGCGATGACGCGGTTGCGCGGGATCGAGTTCGCAAGCAGGAGCGTCTCGATCGCCGCCGTTTCGAGGAGCGCCTGGTTGTCCTCGATCGTCCGCAGGCCGCGAAAGCCGAAGATCGCGCCGACCGTCTTTCTCTTGCGCCGGTTGAGGCCGCCCTGCCGACGCGCTTCGGCAGCCTCCTCGGCGGTCTCCGGGGCGTGCCAGAAGCAGAATGGCTCGTCGCGCATCGGGGTCGCCCGACACGGGCGGGCGCTCGGCATCTGGTAGCTGCACGCCGCGCCTACCATCCGCAAGCTCAGGTAGGCGAAATCAACTTTGGCAGCCACCACACCATGACGCGATCGTGTCGGCGCTCAGCCATCGACATTCACCGCCGTCTGCCTCGTCCCTTCGCCCTGGCGACGTGCAATCCTTTGCTGATGACCACCGGGACCCCGTCCCTTCGATCTCATTTGCGATCCGGCGAACGGCTGCTCTGGGAGGGGCGACCCGACGTGCGGGCCTACTCGATGCGCGGGGCCTGGTACCTCATCCCGTTCTCGCTGCTGTGGGGTGGCTTCGCCATCTTTTGGGAGGTGACGGCGATCGCGTCGGGGGGCCCAATCTTCTTCTGGCTGTGGGGCATCCCGTTCGTGGCCATGGGCGTGTATCTGATCATCGGACGCCTGGTGGTGGCGCGCCGCGAGGCGGCGAAGACCGTGTACGCGATCACCGACCGGCGGGTGCTGATCGAGACCGGCGCGTTTCGCCCGAGGTTCGTCCAGCTCGACCTGCGCGACCTGCCCGCGAGCCAGCTCGAGGAGCAACAGGGTGGGCTGGGAACGATCACCCTCGGTCCGACGTTGGGATTGATGCGGCCGCCCCCGGGCTGGCCGTTCCCCGGCATGTACGGTCAGACACCCGCCTTCGTCGCCATCCCGAACGCGGCCCGCGTGTACGAGACGCTCCAGGACGCGAGAGCTCAGGCTCGGGGAGCGTGAGCCAAGACGGGCGACGCTGTCGGGAGACATCGGTGTGGGTGCCTCAACCATCGACCTTCACCGCCGGTCGGCCCGTGAAGCCCTGCCAGCGCTGCGGGCCAACGTGGACACGACCCATGGCATCCAGCAGTCGGAGCGGGCCCTGACCGTGGCGGGACAGCCGGGCCGCGAGCAGCGCATCAATGCCGGTCAGCTGGCCTATGTCTTCCGAATGGTCTTCATCGGCAACCGCCTCTATTCGATCTCGGTCAGTGGGACCGCTCTTCAGGTCGATCAGGCAGACGCGATCCTTTTCCTGGACTCGTTCGCGATCACTCAGTAGGGCGTATGCGACCACATTCATGCCGTGCGTTCCACGGCCTCTCGCGGAGGCGTCCGATTGACTAGGAGGAACGAGACAGATTGCTGGGTTAAGGAGGGGCTATCCCTCTCGCCCCGACCATTTGTTCTATTTCGGCTCAAATCCGGCCTATTCGGCGGTTGCGCCGGGTCGCCCATGTCGCACCGACGTACCTGAATGTCCCGTTTGGCGGCCGTACGCGGGTCGAATTCAGGTTCGCTCCCGCCCGTCGCGCGACTCGCCATGACAAAGGGGTCGACAGAGTCCACGGGGCCTGGAATTCCTTCGTCTGGATCAGGCTGGATTTCAGTCGGGGTTCGGCCGGCGTTCTGTGAGGCTGAACCAGTTGCCGGAGTCGTCCCGGAACACCGCCTCGACACCGTAGGGCCGTTCAGTAGGCCCCTGCAGGAAGGTCACACCCTTGGACTGCAGCTCCTCGTGTGTGGCGCGGCAGTCATCCGTCTCGATGACGCCGCCATGGAAAGCTCCCTTCGCCACGAGGGCCCTTACCGTTTCGGCGTCCTCTGGCGTGAACATTGGCGGCGCGGGCTCGACTAGGAGGATCGCCAGGTCCGGCTGGTCGCTAGGCCCGACGGTCAGCCAGCGAAAGCCGTCGAGCGTGGCGTCGCTGCGCATATCGAAGCCCAGGACCTCGGTGTAGAAGCGCAGGGCTCGGTCTTGATCGACGACGTAGACGGCCACATGCGATAGCCGCTTGATCACGATTGCCTCCGGCGGACTAGATGAGACACGATAGGGACCGGACCAGCGGCGCGCTTCTCGCCGGTTGCTATTCCTTGGGGTGCGGACGGGTCCACATCAGCACGACGCAACCCGGAATCGGTGGCGGCCCTCCCGCCCGGATGGCGGCGGCTTGATACGTCGAAGGGGTCAGGCCCACCAGGCGTTTGAAGAGGGCGCTGAAGGAGCCGAGGCTCTCGAAGCCGACAATGAAGCAGACCTCGGTGACGCTCAGGTTGGCCGCGCGAAGCAGGCTCTTGGCTCGCTCGACTCGCCGGCGGGTCAGGCACGCCCGGGGTGTCTCCCCATAGGCGGCGGCGAAGGCACGCGCGAAGTGGTACTTCGAATAGCCTGCCTCACGTGCCATGGCGTCGAGGTCTAGCGGCATGGCGTAGTCGCGGTCTATCAGGTCGTGCGCGCGACGGAGAGCCGGAAGCGTGAAGAGCGCTGACGCGTGCATCGTCCCAGTATCGAGGTTTGTTGGACGCCACCCACCCGGAACGTAGCAAGCCGCGAGAAGCGCGCCACGGATGCGGTCGCGTATCGTGGACTGGCTGGAACCACCCCTCCAGCTTGAGCAAGGAGAACGAAGAAATGGCACTGAAGGACGTGATCGTCGTTTCCGTTCCCGTATCCGACCAGGAGCGCGCCAGAGCGTTCTACGTTGACCAGCTCGGGTTCGAACTCGTGCGCGACGATGACACTGTTCCGGGTCTCCACTGGGTTCAGGTGAAGCCCAAGGGAGGCAGCACGTCGCTGACGTTGGTCACCTGGTTCGACACCATGCCCGCTGGCTCCCTCCAGGGGCTCGTGCTGACTTCGAGCGACATCCAAGCCGACTACGAGGAACTCGTGGCCAAGGGCGTGGAGTTCGAAGGGCCACCCGAGCGCCAATCCTATGCCACGGCCGAGACGGTCTTCCATGACCCCGACGGGAACAAGCTCGTCCTGCAGCAAGCCTGAAGGGGACGAGCAGGACGGAGGGGGTCGGCTAGCCGCGTGGAGCCGGCAGCCGTCGTCCGTGCGATAAGGCCTCGAAGCTCCATCGGTATAGGACCATGTCGATCTCCAGTCCTGACTGGATGGCACTGGAAGCCGCGATCTCGGGTCGCGTGGTGATGCCGGGCACTGGCGACTACGAATCGGCACGCAAGCCATTCATCGCCCGGTTCGATGACCTCGAACCCCAGGCCGTCGTGCGATGCGCGACGCCTGAGGACGTGGCCGAGGTCATCAGGTTCGCTCGCAGGTACGCCATCGAGACGGCAACCCGGAGCGGCGGCCATTCGATCGCCGGTTTCTCTTCCACGCGCGGAATCGTGATTGACGTGGGGCCGATGCGGTCCGTCGCTGTGGAGCATGGCGTCGCGCACATTGGCGCCGGGACCCGCCTCGTCGAACTCTACGAAACCCTCGCCGAGCAAGACCTGACGCTACCGAGCGGCACCTGCCCTTCGGTCGGCATCGGCGGCATTACCCTTGGGGGCGGATTTGGCAGCCTCGGCCGCAGGTACGGGCTCACCCTCGACCGCCTGCTCGCAGCGCAGATCATCCTAGCCGATGGGCGCCTAATCGAGTGCGACGTTGAGCATTACGCCGACTTGTTCTGGGGGTTGCGTGGAGCTGGAGCCGGCAACTTCGGCGTGGTGACATCCTTGACGTTCGAACCGGTGCCCGCACCGCGCATGACGGCATTCCAGTTGGCGTGGTCGTACGCGCACGCCGCGGATGTCATCACTGCCTGGCAAGGTTGGGCGCCGACCAGTCCGGACGAGCTCGCAACCGATTTGGTGCTCACCTTGACCGACGACCCGGCCGCGAAGCCATCGGTCGAGGTGTACGGAACGGTGATTGGCACCGAACGGGACGCCTCGGAGCTCCTCGAGGAATTGATCCAGCGCGTCGGCGCTGACCCGCTCGCCGCCTGGCACTCAGAATTGTCGTATCTCCAGACGACCGCCACTTGGCAGCGCTGAGTGTCACCAATGAGCTAGTCGAGGAGACGCCAAGCGGGCGCGTCTCCCGCCAGGGATACCGGCTGACCAAGTCTGAGTTCTTCGATCGACCACTACCCGGCGAAGCCATGGCCAAGCTGGTGGAGAGCCTCACCGAGGGGCACATGCCGGGCCAGTACCGAAGCGTGGAGTTTGCAGCCTGGGGTGGCGCCTACAACCGGCGGTCGCCCGAGGCCACGGCCTTCGTCCATCGCGACCAGCTCCTTTCGATCGAGCACTCGGTGCTCATCGACCCCAGAGCCTCGGGAGCGAAGAAGCGCGCCGCTCAGGAATGGGTAACCCGTTCCTGGGGATCCGTCCATCGCTGGGGGTCGGGCCGCGTCTACCCGAACTTCCCCGATCGCGACCTCGACGACTGGCCACGCGCGTACTACGGAGAGAACACCAGTCGCCTGCTCAAGGTCAAGGCCAGGTACGATCCCAGCAACGTCTTCCGTTTCAGCCAGTCACTGCCGGTCGCGTGACGAGAAAGAGCAGCGGCGTCGCGGCTACATTGCCGGGCAGGGCGGGCAGAGCAGGCGGTCGCCGTCACGGAGGATCCCGTTTGGCAGACGGTCGTCGGCACCGGGAGTGCGGCATACGCCTCTCGAGGCCGCTTCGGTCGATCATGGCCGCGCCGTAGGGCAGGATCGCTGCTCCGGGATCGGCGCGCGTTGACGTGACAGCGGTGGGTATTCAAGCAAGGCCACCTCAGCCACTCGCTCCACTCGTCGGGATGGGAATTGAGAGCTCGTGACCGAGCCCTCACATTTTGGGAAGGTGGGCCATCCCTATAAACGCCTCGCCGTTCAGGGCTGACGAAGTCTACCGCGGCACGACACGGCATAACGCCTCGGGCCTGCCGCCAGCAGCTCACGAAAGACCGCTGGCTCTGTGTACTTGGCCCTAGCGATTGGTCATCGCCGGCCACATGAGCCCGGCGGCGGATCGAGTGGGCTGAAGACTAGGATGGGACGATGACGAACGAACATGCCAACCTGCGCGATAGGCCGCCGTCAGCCGGCGATCCGCGATCTGGGGCGGAGGTGGATTGCGCCGAGGGTGTGGGGATGACGCCATGACCTACTCCGCCTTACCCGCGCAACCGGCGGTCGCGATCGGCTTTCAGCTCGTTGCAGCCGAGGCGGAAGGCCTTCAGCGACTGCTGTTTGCGATTGGTCGCTTGCCTACCGACGACGTGGGCGCCGTTCATCACCACCTCGGTGATGAACTGATTCGCATCGTGAATGGGAAGATCCGCTTCACCGTTGATGCCGAGCAACGGACCTGTCATGCGGGAGACCTTGTCGTCATCCCGCCTCGCATCAAACACGGCTTCGTAGTCGAACAAGAAGCCGTCGTGGAGGTCATCGGAGAGCAGAGAATGGGTTCGTACTACGTGGTTCTCGAGCCAGATGGCAGATCAAGGACCGTCGAGGTTCACAGGCGTGATGTTCCTTGGGATCGAGACCCCGGGAACGGCATCTGGACTTCTCGTGATGAAATGGCCGACATCGCTCGGCGTGTCATCGATCCACTGACCTAGCGCCTCGTCAGGAGGTCCCGCGTTCGAATTGCGACACCACGGCTAGCGACTGTTGATCGAAGGTCAGGGCGGTCGGTACGACACTCTCATGGCACGTTCGGATCGCCTCCCGTTAGGGCGCGCAAGCCAGCAGGTAGAGCCGCCGACTAGGGTGCTCGAAGGCGTATGGGTCGCGGGCGCGTAGCTCGACAACTCGCAATCCGGCACGCTCGGCGAGACTGGCGATGGTCGCCGGTGTCGTGTAGCGCATCGTGATCTCGACAGGCGTCCCTTGGAAGTCAGTCGTCATATTGGAGCACCCTGGGTTCCACGGCTTCCTCCACCTCAGGCATACGACGACGATGGGTTCAGATACCAGCGTACACAGGAGGCATGCGGCCGAACGCGGCGGTCCTGGAGGGGTCGCCCCAGCCCGTTGACTTCGACCAGACACGCGCGCACATTCGGCGAGTGACCCGACCGGGCGAAGTGGCCGAGTCCTTCGTTGCCGCCATCTCGCGGCACGATCCCGACGCGGTCGCCCGCTGCTTCGCCGAGGACTATGAGGACGAAGCGCCTGCCTGCCGGGGAGAGGTGGTCCGGGGCCGCGACGAGGTGCGTGCAAACTTCGTTCGCATGTTCACGTCGATGCCGGACGTCAAAGCCGCGATCGTCCGGCTGGCGGAGAGGGAGAACGAGGTGTGGATCGAGTGGCGGCTGTCTGGGACTCGTGACGATGGAACGATCATGGACTTCGTCGGGGTCAATATCTTCGGCGTCGCCGGCGGGACTTTTCGCTGGGGGCGGATCTACACCGAGCTCGCCCGGAGTGCCGGGGGCATCGACGCGCAGCTCGCCCGGATGACGGGCGACGAGCCGCCGCCCTAGGAGACATCAGCGCTCATGCTTCGCGCCGAGGTGGGCGGTCTATCGGTCGCCTACGAACGGGCCGGTGACGGTCCGACCCTGGTCCTGCTGCACGGGTTCACCCACGATTCCCGCGCTTGGCGGCCACAGCTCCAAAGCCTCGCCGACCAGTTCACGGTGATCGCCTGGGACCCCCTGGCGCCGGTCACTCGCCCGACCCCCCGGAAACCTTCGGGATTACTGACTGGGCGGACTGTCTCGCCGGGTTATTCGACGCCGTCGGCGTGCACTCGGCCCACATCGTCGGTCTCTCCTGGGGCGAGCTGCTCGCCCAGGAGTTCTACCGGCGCCACTCGGCGCGGGTTTTGTCACTGGTCCTGGCCGATACATACGCCGGCTGGAAAGGCTCGCTGCCCGAACCGATCCCCGAAGAGCGGCTGGCGGTCTGCCTGCGCGATGCCTCGCTGCCGCCAGCCGAGTTCGTGCCGAGATACCTGCCGGGCATGTTCAGCGACTCGCCGAGACAGGAAGTCCAAGATGAGCTGGCGATGATCATGTCCGACTTCCACCCGATCGGGTTCCGGCTGATGGCGATCGCCTTGGCCCGCGCAGACATCCGCGATCTTCTTTCGACTATCCGGGTCCCCACGCTGCTGATCTGGGGTGATGCAGACGCGCGGTCACCGATGGCCGTCGCGCGCCAGCTCCACGATGCGATCCCTGGTGCGAGGCTCGCGGTGATCCCGGGGGCCGGGCACGTCAGCAACCTCGAAGATCCGGTCCGATTCGACGCGCAGGTGCGCGACTTCTGCCTGCCTGTTTCGATCAGGTGACCATGTTCTAGTGGTCATCCCGGTTGGCGCCCGCGCTGCCGTGCCATGCCGCGCTGGCTCCTCGCCCTTCCAAGGAAGGCGCTGCACTCGCCGCAGTACCGCTGCACCGGTGACCGCGGCTCGACAACCTGATGGCACAGCCCGCACTCGAGCAATGCCACTTTGAGCCACTCGCGCGAGCGCGTGGGGCGGGGGAGCGAGATCTCGGTCTCGGCCGGTCCGCCCGTATTCAGTACACGGCCGGCTCCGGCCCGAGAGCTTGACCCTGTGGCCAATCAGCTGGCAATCGGCATTGGCCGTGGCGCGCTGGCGGCCACCGTTCGTCGCATGCGAGCTGTAGGGCTTCGGTCGAAAGGTCGCGTCGCCTTGGTCGACAATCCGCCGCCAATGCGCTAGCGCTCGTCCACCAGTTCGCCATCCACGGCCGAGTGATCGCTGGTCATCCCCAGCGTGGCCCCGATCAGGGGGATCTCGCCCATCGCGTCGAAGGCCTTCGCCATCACCTCGTCGGACGCCCAGCGCCAGATGTCGAGGTACGTCCCGTCCTCGAGGCGATACAGCCGGGTTTCCACGAGGTCGAACCCCGCCGCACGCCACTGGCCGATGAGCTCAGCCCGCTGCGCGAGGAACTTCTCCACCTGGTCAGGCGCCAGCGTGTATCGGTGGGTTCGTACGGTTGCCATCCGCGATCCTCTCGATGTCCACTCGATCGTCGCCTTTGCGGGTCAAGCGGATTGCTTAGCCCTCAGCTCACCGCCTTCTTCACGAGCGAGGCGATCAGCTTCTCGTCGGCGGGCGTCAGCTTCGTCAGGAACCAGGCGCTCGGCCACATCGTGCCCTCCTCGAGATTGGCCGCCATGTCGAACCCGAACGTCGCGTACCGCTCCTTGTACTTCGAGGCCGCCTTGAAAAAGCAGATGACCTTGCCATCCTTGGCGTAGGCAGGCATCCCGTACCAGGTCCTCGGCACGAGCTCCGGCGCGGTTGCCGTGACGATGGCGTGGATCTTCTCTGCCATGTCGCGATCCGCGGGCGCCATCTCGGCGATCTTCTCGCGCACGTCGCGCTCGCCCTCCTCGCGCTCGGCGGCCGGGTCGCGGCGCGAGGCCCGCTTTCGCTCCTGCGCGAGCTCCTGCATCGCGGCCTTCTCGTCTTCCGTAAAGACGGTCGACTTCTTGCGGGCCGGGGTGGTCGTCTTGTTTGGCATTTGTGGGTCCTCCTTCCGCAGGTTCTCTCCACATACCCGATGGGGCGTGGGTTCCGTTTGACGACTCTTCAGACAAGGCGGCAGGCCCGCCAGTGACAGCTCGTTAGTTCTCGCGTGGAGGGGCTGTGCGGCGGTCGAGGTGGCGGAGCTTGTCGGGATTGTTGATCCCCCGCACGGCTGCGACCTGCCCGCCGGCGATGTCGAGCGCGACGACGAGCACCGCCCGTGCCTCGGCATCGAAGAACACCGCGCCCGGCTGACCGTTGATCTCCGCGGCGTGCCGCTCCACGGCGCCGAGTTCCTCCAGCCAAGTGGGGAACATGCTGAGCATGCGGGTCACGTGCTCCCGCCCGTACAGCGGATGCCGCAGCGCCGATGCCTTGCCGCCGCCGTCGCTGTACATGACGACTTCGGCGGCCAGCATATCCACGAGCCTGTCCGTCTTGCCCGCACCGACCGCCTCGAAGAACCGCCGCGCGAGCTCCTCGCGCCGCTTGCGCGAGGCTTCGAACCGTGGCTTCCGCTCCTGCACGTGGCGCCGTGCCCGGACCGCGATCTGGCGGCAGTTGTCCTCGGACTTGCCGACGATGTCGGAGATCTCGTCGAACCCGAAGTCGAACACGTCGCGGAGGAGGAACACCGCTCGCTCGACGGGGCTGAGGCGCTCCAGCAGGACTAGGAACGCCATCGAAAGCGCGTCTGCGGTCTCGACCTGCCGGGCGACATCCGGCGCGGCGTCGGTCAGGAGCGGCTCGGGGAGCCAGGTTCCGACGTAGGACTCGCGGCGGACGCGCGCCGATTTGACGTGGTTGATCGCGAGGCGGGTAGTGACGGTCGAGAGCCACGCCTTCGGCGACTCGATCTTCGTGCATCTGGCGACCTCGCGATGGAAGCGCAGGAACGCCTCCTGGACGATGTCCTCGGCCTCGCCGACCGCGCCCACCATGCCGTAGGCGATCGAGAGCAGCAACGGCCGCAGCGCGGCGTAGACGCCGTCGAGCTCGTCGGAGTCTGCAGGGGTCCGGCTGGGGTTCATCTCTTCACGATGACAGTACTACCCAACCGCCCGTTGACAGCCGCCTGACAGAACCTCCGCCGTCTTTAGATGTCGTCGGCAAAATGGAAGGAACTGGCGGCCGCAGTACCGCGATGGCACCGCCGCGATGAACAGCGCGCCGCCCAGTTGTCACGGACCATAGCGCTTCCGAGGTGGACGTTGTCCTCAGGATTAGCGTCAGCTCAGGCCGACTGAGGTTCCACGTCCAACTCTCGCCGGCCTACGATGGGAATGGTTGTTAGTACGTCCCCGACACCTGTCGGGCGCACACTCCCTCCTCCGGCGCCGTGTGTGGGTCGTGTAGGTACGTGGATGACCTGCTGCGGGTCGAGACTGCCGGGCTCATCCTCCGGGCCTGGTCCCACGCTCGTGAATATGGCGATCGGCTTCACCGTCCGCCGGTAGCCCCGCGGGTTGGTCTGGTGACTGGCGGACCGCCTCAGGCGGGCCCGCGTCGACGAGGTGCTGGAGATGCCGGATGGCCGTGGGCCGCGGCACGCCGGGCAGGTCGATGGCCTCGGTCGTCGTGACCCTACCGTGCGGTTGACGTGCGCGCAGGCCCTCGGCACTGGCATAGCCCCGCAAGCCGACCTCGCTCGAAGCAACATACCTGTCCTCATCAGACGGATCGGCCCAGCGAGACCCTTGACGACCTCGCTCGCTCCCTCTACATTTCACGTACTCGTTAAATGAGGAGATGGGTGGCCGGCACCGACGAGCTCAGCATGGTGTTCTCGGCGCTCGCTGATCCGACTCGGCGTGCGATCCTCGCCCAGCTGGCGGAGCGTGACGCCACGGTCACCGAGTTGACGGCTCCCCACCCCATCTCGATGCCGGCAGTGTCGCGGCATTTGAAGGTGCTCGAGGGCGCCGCGCTCATCTCGCGAACGCGATCGGGCAAGTGGCGCGCCAGCCGCCTCGAGACCGCCCCCCTGCGCGACGCCGCTGACTGGATCGAGCGTCTCCAGCGATTCTGGGACGCGTCGCTCACCCGTCTCGACGCCCACCTTGCGGCAGTGCAGGCCGCCGACCGCGCAGCGGAACGGACGGCCAACGACCCCAAGGTCCCCGACGACAACGTCCCCGACAAGGAGCGCTAATGGACGCTGGAACTCCGCAACTCGCCATCTCGCGCGTGTTCGGCGCGCCGCGGGCGCTCGTCTACCGAGCCTTTACCGATCCGGACCAGTTGGCCGCGTGGTGGGGCCCCATCGGCAACGCACTGCCGCGCGACCAAATCGAGTTCGACGTACGTCCCGGCGGCTATCTACGGTGGATCGAGGTCTCTGCATCCGAACCCGACCTTCGTGTCCACATCTACGTCGACCTCACCGACGTCGCCGACGGCGAACTGCTCGAAGGCGTCATGCACGTAACCGGTCAGCTGCAGGAGGGCCTCGAGCCGTTCGAGACGAAGTTCCGATTCGAGTTCCACGACGAAGCCGACGGACCGACGCGACTCGAGATCCGCCAGTGGCTCCCTGAACACCTGACGGGCCCAAGCGAAGAGGGCTGGCTCGAAGCGTTCACCAAACTGGATGCCATGTTGAATGGCGCTCGGGCTGGGTCGGCACCGGTTGTCGAGGTGTAGCGGCATGGCCAAGCTGATCTATGCAACGAACGTGTCACTTGACGGCTACATCGAGGACGAACGCGGCGCCTACGACCTGGGCCCGCTCGACGACGACCTGTTCGCGTCCTACACCGATCTCCTGCGTTCCGTGGGCACGTTCCTCTACGGGCGGCGCCTGTATGAAACGATGGCCGTTTGGGAAACCAACGCCGCCCTCGCCGCGCAGTCCGACCTCATGGCCGACTTCGCGGCAGCCTGGCAAGCAGCGAACAAAGTCGTCTACTCGACAACCCTGGCCGCGGTGCAAACCGCAAGAACCCGGCTCGAACACCGCTTCGACCCTGCCTCGGTGCGCGACATGAAGGCTTCGGCTACAAGTGACCTAACCGTGGGGGGCGCACAGCTCGCGGCACAGGCTTTCAAGGCCGGGCTGGTTGACGAGTGCCGGCTCTTCGTCTGGCCCGTGATCATCGGTGGAGGCAAGCCCGCGCTGCCTAGTGGCAATCGCGGCGACCTGGAGCTCCTCGACGAGCGCCGGTTCGGAAACGGCGTCGTGCATCTCCGATATCGCATCCCAACATGAGCTTCCAAGGCAGAGCCCGGGAGCACAGGGTGCCCCCGAATCGTCCAATGGAGCGTGAACCAGACTGGGGGCTGACAAGCGTGTGGCGCCGGCGGCAAGGCGGTAGTCGTACGGTCGCCGATGCCGGGCGCTGGGGCCGGCAAGAACAGCTGTCTGGAGTTAGCACGGTCCTCGCGACCATCCGGCCCCGCTCGAAGACCTGCTAACTGGACGGAAACTCGATCTCGACGAGCCCGCCCACGACCAACAAGGATCCCGGATCGACCGTTCCTGGCTGGGCGCATCGAAGACCTGCTGTCCTTCCGACAGCGGGCTTCCGATGCTACGCGGGACGTTTGATGTCCTAGCATCGTTCACCGACGCAGGGCTCGTTCTAGCGAGAGGGTTCGATGGGATCCATGCAGGTTCCGGTGGATCAGACCGACACGGGATCGGTCGCGACCGGCGATGGTGCGACGGTTCATCCAGTCCCGGTCGGGATCGACGCCCCGATCCTCGAGGTCATGGCGTCGATGCGTGCCATGCGTCGCTTGCGGCCCGATCCCGTGCCCGACGAGCTGCTCCGGCAGGTCATCGAGGCCGCGAGCTGGGCACCAAACGCGAACCACCTGCAGCGCTTCTCGTTCGTGGTCGTCACGGATCGTCGACAGATGGAGCGCATCGCAGAGATCTGGCAGGCGGTCGTCGGGCTGTACCGGGAGACCTTTCTCGCTGTGCCTCGACCAGATATCCAGCCGGACGTCTATCGCCGGACGCTCGAGTCGATCGACTACCAGGCGGCTCACTTCGCGGACACGCCAGCGCTCATCGTTGCCTGCTATGACCTCGGCAGCTATCCAAGCGCAGTCCGTCACCGGATGATGCGGGCAATGGGGGCCTTCAGGCGGTTCGGCGCGCGCCGGACGTTAGCGATGTTCCGGAACATAGGGACGGTCACCAGCCGGACCGAAGCGGCCTCGATCTATCCTGCCGTCCAGAATCTTCTGCTCGCCGCGCGATCGCTGGGACTCGCGGCCAACGTGTCGACCTGGCATCTGATGGCCGAGGGCGAGCTAAAGCACGTCCTCGGCATCCCACGAAGCGTTCACACCTACGCTCTGATCCCGCTCGGCTGGCCCGTCGGAACCTTCGGACCCGTGCGCCGACGGTCCGTCGAGCAAATGATCCACCGCGACCGCTGGTGAGCACCGCGTGGTCGGGGGTTGAGTCATCGCGACACGTGGCGAAGCGGGCAGCCGGCCATCGTGCTGGGTCGCCAAACGTGGGGCAGGATAGACCGCCAACGAACGGTCTCGTCTCAGACAATGAGGCGACAGCCGGTGAGGGCCGCATGGCAGACGATCGAACGGTCGAACAATTCGCGAGCCAGGGTGAGTTCCGATCCTGGCTGGCCGCCAATCACGCCACCTCCGAGGGCATTTGGCTGAAGATCGCGAAGAAGGAGGTCGGTGTCTCCACAGTGACGTACGACGAGGCGCTCGATGCCGCGCTGATCTTCGGGTGGATCGATGGGCAGAAGCGAGCTCAGGACGCGACGTTCTGGCTGCAGGGCTTCACCCGTCGGGGGCCACGGAGCGTTTGGTCGAAGCGCAACCGCGAGAAGGCGCAGGCCCTGATCGATGCAGGCCTCATGGAGCCCAGCGGGCTTGCCGCGGTTGAGCGGGCCAAGGCGGACGGCCGATGGGCCAACGCCTACGACGGTCAGCGAGGCGCTCAGGAGCCGTCGGACCTGATGGCCGCGCTGGCCGCAAAGCCGGCCGCACTCGAGTTCTACAAGACGCTCGACAGCGCGAATCGCTACGCGATCCTGTACCGGATCCAGGACGCCAAGCGCCCCGAGACCAGAGCGGCACGCATCGCCAAGTTCACGGCGATGCTGGATCGCGGTGACAAGATCCACCCGTAGTCGCTTGGACCTGTGAGCAGGTGCGGTTACGCGTAGCCGCCCCGGCCTTCCAGGTTGTGTATTGACGCATGGGTGGACGGCCAGCAGGAACTCGCAGACGAGTCGACGAACGGCACGCGGACGGTCGTGCCCGACTCGGCCACGGGATCCAGGTCGAGCACGAAGCCGGGTCCAAGTCCGGCGGCTGTTAGCCGCTTGTTCGCAGGTTCGCTCCGGCCCGCAGCGGTGACCCTGCGGCCAATTCGTTGACGCGCAAGCGGGCGGCCTTGTGGCCTGAGCCGCTAGGGCCCAGGTCGAGATCGTGGCCCGGCAGTGCTGTGGCATTGGCGCGCCCGACAGGTGTTGGGCGCGAGATAACAACCTACACGATCCCGATCGAGGGCCGCGATGAGTGGTTGGCCGCGGCGAGGTTGGAGGCGTGAAGTCCCGGAGCCGGCCGCGTCATGGGGCCGCCGACCGTGCCACAGACCGCGAGGTCAGCGTCGTGGCCGCGGTCTTGAGCGCCGGATCGGAGAATGCAGCGGCGAACCGGCTCGGCCTGGCGCACTCGACGGTGAAGCACCACCTGGCGAACGCGCGGTCCAAGGTCGGTGCGATGACGACCGCGCAGCTCGTCTGGATCCTCGGGCCTCGCCTACCCGAGCCCGAGCAAACGGCGCACGGAGACAACTATGGCCGCCGCGCAGCGGGCGGTGCCGAAGCGCGGCGCGTCCCCGAGCGCGGCGTCCCACAGCACGTGATCCCGGTCGGGATGGGTCGCGAAGCCCGCGACGACCACCTGGCCCGACGCGCGCGGAGGTCGTCCCCGAGGCACGCCAGCTCCGTGGCGGTGATCCCGGGATCGGCGACCAGCGCGCCGGCCGGGCCGTGGACGACGACCGTCAGGTTCCGGAGCGGCTCGCTCCGGTGGACGAAGACCCCGTCCCCCGACCGGCGTCAGCACGCGATCCCTACCCGCGGGTGCTCGAGCCGAGCTTGACGAGCAGCTCGTCCAGCTGGTCGAACGCCTCGGGCCCCCAGCCCGTCGCCTCGGACGCGATCGCGGCGTCGAGCGCCTCCTTTGATGGATAGCGGTCGTGGACGACCAGCCGGGTCCCGGCGCCGTGGTCCTCGAACGTCGCGGTGGTCACGACCGTGCCCTCGTCACCTTCCTCGTTCGTCCAGACCAGACGCGTCGGCGGGGTCACCTCGAGGTACCGGCCGAAGAACGCCATCGGCTCGGCCGTGCCGTTGTCGAAGGTGAGCCGGTAGCCGCCCCCGACCCGCGCATCGACCTCGCACGACAGCAGCGTGACGCCGATCGACTTCGGGACCCACCACTGCCGGAACAGCTCGGCATCGGTCCAGGCCTCGAACACGGCGTCCCGCGGGCCATCGATCGTCCGGGTGACGACCAGCTCCTGATCGGACGTCCGCTCGATCGTCGTGCGATCCATCGTGGTGGTGGCCTCAGCTGCGCGTTGGGTGTCCATCGTTCCGCTCCTTCCGTCGTCGCTCCGCGACGACCTGCTCCAGCCCGTCGAACCGGGCGTCCCACAGCCGGCGCTGCTGCTCGATCCACGCGGTCTCGTCCTCGAGTCGCCGCGGGCCGAGCCGGCACGTCCGCACGCGCCCGACCTTCTCGGTCGTGACGAGCTCGGCGTGCTCCAGCACCCCGACGTGCTTCCGCATGCCCGTAAGGGTCATGTGGAATACCTCGGCCAGATCCGAGATCGACGCGTCGCCTCGCCCGAGCCGCTCCAGGACGCCACGCCGGGTGGCATCGGACAGCGCCGCGAAGGAGGCATCGAGTCGGCCATCGGGAGACTGAACCATCTGGTTCACTTTATACGCCTGTCTGGACCGGGATGCAAGTCCGATCTCGTGAGCGGGCGCGGCGACCCCTGGACACGAGTCAAGATGGCGTGGGGCGAGTCTGAGGTCACCGCAGCCAGCGTTTCGCCACCCCGTCCGCATAGAGCCGGCGCGCGTACTCCTCCGGATCAATGTCGCGGACGTTTGACGCTCGCTGGACGTCCCCGCACCGCTCAGCCGCGGCGTACGCGGCAACGACCTTGTCTTGGTCGCCCCCGAAGCGCCGGTTAAGCTCCCGCATCACATCCCGCTGACTCGTCCGCGCCATCACAACCTCCCTCAAGCCCGTCGCGGGAGCGCGTCGGGCGAGGGAAGCGCGATCTGACTCGCGGTCTCGCCTCGGGAACGCAGTAAGTGGACAGCTCCGGCCCGCCGGAGCCACGTGCTTACTGAATCCCATCGGTTAACCCGTTCTCGGTCGTCGCGTTCCAGACGGCGACGGCTTTGAGTCCGCGGAGGTCGACGCCGACACGCTCGAGGTCGTCGCGTGGGTCATCCATCGTCGAGTTGGGCGTTGTGCTCCCGTGGCTGCGCCCCCACGATCGCCGAGACACGGCGGGCAAGCAGGACTTGGAGGAGGGTCATGACGTTGGCGTCAGCGGTTTCAACGGGCGGCAATCCGTCACGGTTGCGGACAGGCGGCGCCCTCGCGGTCAGTTGCGTGCTCCTCGCGGCCTGCAGCGGACCGGGAACGACCAGCGGCACGCCGGTGGGGACAAGCGCCAGCAGAACCGCGGCCTCGTCATCTCCCTCGGCGGCGTCCTCAGCGGCGGCAAGCGTTCGTCTCTCCGGGCGGATCGTGTTCGAGCGTTGGGATGCGACACAGGGAAAAACGAGCGTCTTCATCGCCAATGCAGACGGCAACGGCGAGCGGCAGCTGTTCGCTCGTGGCGCGGAGATGCCGCATTGGTCGCCTGATGGGAAGACGGTGTCCGTCTTCTGCTGCGACGACGGAATGGTTGCGCACTTGATCGATGTCGCGAGTGGTGCGTTCCACGAGTTCCCGCCGCCCGATCCGGAGATCGAGGCGCATTGCGGACCGTGGTCGCCAGACGGTGGCCAGCTCTTGTGCGAGAGCTTCGGGACCAAGGACCGTGCTCGCAACGGGGTGTACGCGATCCGGTCGACCGATGGAAAGGGCCTGACGCAGCTCACTTCGAGTCCGAACGGGGATGACCTGCCGGGAAGCGAATCGCCGGACGGCAAAAGGCTCGTCTTCAACCGGGCCGAGACGACAGGCTCCAAGTTCGCGCTGTTCGTTGCCGGTCTCGGAGGAAAGGCCGTCAGGCAGATCACGCCGTGGGGCAGTGTCGACATCGGCTTCTATGGTCGGTTCTCGCCGGATGGCTCGCTCATTCTCTTTCCGAGCGCCGACGATGGTGGGCTCTGGGTGGTGGGGCCTGATGGCAGAAACCTCCACGAGGTCTACGGCGATACGCAGGGCCGCCGGGCGATCACACCGACCTGGTCACCGGACGGTAAATGGATCATGTTCGGGCTCGCGCCCTCCGGCGACATCTCCTCCCATCCCGCGACCGGGCTGTACGTCGTCGACGGGCAGGGCAAGAACCTCGCTGAGATTCTTCCCGCGCACTCCTACCAGTCCGATCCCGACTGGGCTCAGTAAACCAGCGCCGCGCACCCGGGCAGCAGCCCGCTCCAGAGCGACGCTGTGGTCTTTGGTTCCGCTCGCTGCTTGCCGGGTGTCGCGAGCGCCTTGAGGGCTGACGGCCTGAGATCGCATGCCGTCAGCTGATCGACTCGTGTGGTTCACCCCTGCGGCGCTTGCCGAATCCGCTCTACGCTGACGTCGGCATGGGATGCGCAAGCCCTCTTGAGCCTCCGGCCTCAGCGTCCGACAACCGCGTCTACGCCCGCTTCGGCCAGCACACCTGAGGCTCCGGGGAGGCCCTCGCCGACGCCAAGACAAACAGTGGCGAGGATCGTCCGGACGGCCCGTCGAAGGTGACCGTATAACTGACCCAGTTTCGCTCGGCGCCCCACGCTCGCAGCACAGCGCTCAGTCGGATACGCTTGACATGCAAGAGGTCACTGGTTCGAGTCCAGTGTCACCCTCTCCACGCTCAATCTGACCCTATAACTGCTCCGCGCTGCCCGCGACCGGTTGACTACAGCGCTCCGTGACCGCAATAACAGCCCGGCTCAGCCGGGGCTCCCGAGGTAGGAAACGACGGCCGACGAGCTCTGGATCCTGGATTCTGGACGGGCCATCGTGATCATCGACGCGATTTATCGCCCCGACACCCCGGCCGAGCTCATCGAGATGCGGCCATGGCCGAGTCGACCGCGTTCGAGTCCCGCTGACCGATTCCGATCCGGAGCCATGCGATGGGCGGCCCCGACGGGCCGCTCGTCGTCTGCGCATCACGTGCAAGCGTCCTGGGCCCGGCGGGCTGGATTGGGCAGTCGCGAATTCGGCAGCCCTTGAAAGTTCTGGCTCGCCCTCGCCTCATACCGGTTGTAGCGTCGGTCTGAACCGATGCCGCAACGTTGGAAGGGGCATGGACACCGATCTCGTGACACGTGCACAGGGCGGCGACCAGGAGGCATTTGCCGACCTGGTCTATGCCGTTGCGGATCGGTTCCTGGCGGTGTCGCACCGGATCCTGAGCGACATCGAACTTGCAGAGGACGCCACGCAGCAGGCGCTGCTCAGCGTCTGGCAGAACCTTCCGCAGCTTCGCGACCCGGCCCGCTTCGAGGCATGGTCGTATCGGCTCCTCGTGCGCGCCTGCTACGCCGAGGGTCGGAAGTCCCGCCGTTGGGCGCCGAACCTGAGGCCGCTGTCGGTTGACGAACCGATGGTGGTCGACGGCACGGGCGCGGTCGTCGATCGCGACGAGCTCGAGCGCGCCTTCAGACGGCTCTCCCTGAACCATCGGACGGTGGTGGTCCTGCACCACTACCTGGACCTGCCGCTCGACCGGGTGGCCGACATCGTCGGCGCACCGCTCGGGACGGTGGGATCGAGATTGCATTACGCGACGCGGCAGCTGCGCTCGGCGCTCATCGCTGATGCGCAGCGGACAGCTCGGGAGGTGGCGCAATGAACGACATTAGGACCACCGACCGGGACGTCAACCGCGCCATCCGATCGTGGCTCCACGAGGACCGGCACGAGGACGTATCCCGCGTCGCGGGGGCGGTGCTGGATCACGTGGAGACGATCCCACAACGCCGAGCCGCCTGGCTGGCGTGGAGGACGCCCACCATGAACAAGTTCGTGACCATTGGCCTCGGCGCCGCTGCCGTCGTGGTCCTCTCCATCTTCATCGGATCGCAGGTGCTCGGGTCGCCTGTTGGCATTGGGGGTCCCGGCGACGAGCCGACGCCCACGCCGTCGATCGAAGGCCCGCTGGCCGGATTGCCACTCCTCGGGACGTACCAGTCGCTTATCAAAGCGAATGGCTTCAAGACCGATCCAGCAATCGGGCAGTGGGACCTGCGGATCGATGCCCAGGGCCTAACCTTCATCAAGCCTGGTGGCAAGGAATTCTCGCCAGGTACCGTGAACGACGTAACGGCGGGCGAGATCACGTTCGCACCCGATTTCGGGTGTCCGACCCAGCGCGGGGAGGCCACTGAGGGTCGCTATCGCTGGAGGCTCGAGGGCACGAGCCTAATCTTCACAGAGATCTCTGATAGCTGCGGGGAACGCGTTAATACCCTCACCCAAAATCCGTGGGAGCTGAAGCCGTAGTTTCCCTAGCGGCGAGTGAGCCTCAAGCCGTCCTTCCTGGATCGATATCTGGGTTCGAGTCCAGTGTCGTCAACCATCAACCTCGTTCACGCTCAATCTGACCGCGTAACTGTTTCGCAACCCATGTAAGACGTGCGCGATCACGGTTTCCCTGAGGATTGGGCACCGTGATCGCCGCACGGCCTCACAACTCCGCGCGCGCTTGATCGCACGTCGGCATTCGACCCAGTGCCGCTGGATCGGCGGTCTTCGCTCGACGAACTGGTGGCACACACTCACACTCGACGAGGGCGACCGTCAGCCACTCGCGCGAGCGCCTGGGGGGAAGCGAGAGCTCGCTGGCAGTCTCGCCTCGGAGCGCAGAACTAACCGGCGGCGGCCCGCGGCCAAGCTCCTACGACCAGGCGGTTGACCTCGGGGGGCGCCACCCCGCGACGATCCCGTCGCTTACGCCATGCGAGCTTCGGTGCGCGTAAGCAGCTCTTCGAGCGCCGCCAGGAACGCGTCGATGCTCTCGATGTGGTGGGCGTGGTCGCCCTCGAGCTCTAGGACAGAGGCATCCGGCAGCCGCTCGCCGAGGACATCGACCAGTCGCTTCAGCCAGTCGGCCGTCTGGGTGCCCTTGGTCAGCAGCACCGGGCAGCTGATCCGCGCCAGCTCGTCGACCGACCGCTCCGTCGGTGATCACGCCACGGAGATTGAGGATCCGGGACCGGCCATATGTGCCTCAGAACGGCGCGACGACGAACCGTCCGTAGGCGACGAGCGCCGCGACGATGCCGAGGGCGAGATTGAACACCGCGTTGGGGGCCTCGCCCGGCCGCCGGGCGTGGAAGGTCGCCGCGAAGATCATCAGAGGGAGTTGGATGATTTGGGCCTTATCATCACGTCAATGGCTGAGGACCCATCAACGCTTTGGCTGTGGAGCGGAGCTCGTCCAGGGGTAGGCAGGCGATGGTGCCCAGGTGGGCTTGAGATTCGAATGGGACGAGAGCAAAGCCTTAGAGAACGAGGAAAAACACGGCGTCCCGTTTCCCGAGGCCGCCACGGTTCTTGCAGACCCGCTCAGCCTGACGATCGAGGATCCCCACCACTCACGCGTGGAGGTCCGCTTTCTCACGATTGGTGTTTCCTACCGTCGACGACTCTTGGTTGTCTGGCATGCGGACCGTGGCGATGTCGTTCGGATCATTGGCGCGCGTCGCGCCACTCCTCGCGAGCGGCGCGACTATGAGCAAACCTGAGCCCGACATGCGCTCTGAGTACGACTTCAGGGGCGGTGCCCGAGGGAAGTACGCTTCTCGCTTCCAAGAAGGGAGCAACGTCGTAGTGCTCGCGCCCGACGTTGCCGCGGAGTTCCCGACTCCCGAGGAGGTTCACGAGACCCTTCGTCGCGTCGCCAAACGACGTGCCCGTCGACGGCGACCCGCCGGTCAGACCGCGAGATAGAGGCTCCCGGTCTCACGCGTCTGATACCTGATTAGGTGCTGGGATCACCGGCCAGAGCCCGGTCTCCGCGAACGCGGCCCGAGCCTCGACGAGACGCGCGGGACGATCGCTACCTCCGGGAGTTATTCGGCCAATTGTTAACCTCAGTCGACCGGGTTACAGAGTACGAGACGTCCCAAGCGATGACCTCGACGATTTCGTCATAACACGCGATCACAAAGTGGCGGGCACGCTCAAGAAAGTCGGCATCCGGATCATTCGTGCTCAGTGAGCGTCGCAGGTCCCGAATCCACGCGGAGCTCGTGTTCTCAAAAATACCGTCTCGAGGCAACAATCCCGGGTCGACGGATGCGTCCCATGTCGTGATCCTGACTGCCTGGACGGGGCGAAACTCCAAGGCATGAACCGCCGTGTCGTCATCAAGTTCCGTCACCAGGGCCCCGCTTGTGTAACGCAATCGAACCTCAGGTACGTCCTGGAACTTGGGCAAACCTGGGACCCGCGTGAGGATCGTCGGGGAATTCATCTGTTCATCCACTCAGTCGATCATTCTGCCACTCGAGCCCCTCACCCGAATCCAGGGTCTTCCGAAGCGGAAGTCCACGTTGCCTGTTCGCAAAGCAGTGCGGAACGAGATGGGCCGGACCGGTACTCGCTCGGCACGCGCAAGCCTGAATGCCGCGAGTCGACGGTTGTCGATGGAAACCGTCCGACCGCCTAGCCTGTATGCGCGAATGGGTTTGATGTCTTCTGCGTGGATCGCTCCCTTTTTCAACTTGGCGGCCAAATCGTCGACAGTCCCGTAGAGCGGGTTGTCGAACTCCGCACGGATGCCGTGGGGATCGGAAACCCGGATTCGATCACGCGGCGGCGCCGTGGTACTCGTGGATTAGCCCGCCAAGCAGATCCCGTCGGCGAACGTCGCGCGGACTGACCGCCATCGGGTCCCACGCCTCGGCTCGTGGAGGGGCGAGGCCGAGGGCGCGATGGGGTCGCCCGCGGTTGTAGTGCTCGACATAGGTCCGGAGCGTCCAATCGAGATGCCGGCGACCGAGGATGAGGGTCCAGTCGAGGCACTCGGCCCGGATCGTCTCGATCACGCGCTCGGCGTGGGCATTGGCGTTCGGAGCCTGGATGGGCGTCACGATCACCCGGGCCCCTTCCGAGCGAACGACCTCGTCGAACGACCGGCTGAACTTTGTGTCCCGGTCTCGGATGAGGAACCGGACGGGGCTCGCCCGAGCGTCGAGGTCGAGGGCGAGGTTCCGGGCCTGCTGGGTGACCCAGGCCGAGTCGGGCTGCGCGGTGGACGCGCTCAGATGGATCCGCCGGCTCCCGAGCTCGATGAACACGAGGACATAGAGCGTCCGGAGCCAGGCGGTCTCGACGGTGAAGAAGTCGCAGGCGATGATCCCGTTGGCTTGGGTCCGCAGGAACTCGGTCCAGGTTGGGCCGCTGCGCCGCGGGGCAGGACCGAGTCGCGCCGTCCGGAGCAGGGTCCGGATCGTCGTTGCGCCCACGCGGATCCCGAGCTTGCGAAGCTCGCCTTCAATCCGCACGCAACCCCAGCGTGGGTTCTCCCGGGCGAGACGGAGGATGAGCTCACGGATCGCGGCATCGATCGGTGGCCGGCCAGGTCGACGGGTCCTGGGGTAGGTCCACTTCCTCCTCACGAGCTCGCGATGCCACCGGAGGAGGGTCGCCGGGGTGACGAGGAAGGCGACCCAGCGGTCACGCGCGATGACCCGACTCGCCGCCGCGAGGAGGACCCGGTCGATGGCCCGGAGCGTGAGTGGGCCCGACGTCCGCTGCAGCACCCGGAGCTGATGGCGGAGAACGAGGATCTCGAGGTCCTTGGATCCGTCGGCTCGACCAGGCTGTCCAGCGCTGACGAGGAGACGGACGAGGGCGCGGACGACGAGGTAGAGGAGGAACAGCATCGGCCGATCGTATCGGGAACCGTCCGCCGAGCGCTCCGCAGCTGGCTGGCGGGACGCGGCCGCCTCGATCCGGCTCTGCCGATGTTCGTGGGTCGGGGTGGCGTGGCTATCCCGCGACGGACGGTCCAGCAGCTCGTCCGTCGCCTGGCCGCCGATGCGGAGATCGGCGACCGGTGTTCGCCGCACGTCCTCCGCCACACCTTCGCCCGGGCCTTCCTCGCGAACGGTGGCGACGTCTTCAGCCTCCAGCGCATCCTCGGCCACAGCCCGGCCTCGCTCCAGGTGACCCGCCGCTACGTGCGCCTGATCGACGACGACCTGCGGGCGTCCCATCGGCGCGCCTCGCCGATCGATCGGCTCTGATCAGGCATTGGTCGTTGGTGCTGGCCGTCCGTACCGCAGATAGCGTAAGGCGCCACCGGTGGTGGTTTCGCGGTTACCGGAACGCTGGGGGAGCTGCGCCGCTCGTCGGTCAGGCCGTGGTCAGCAACACTTGGTCCGGGGCGGGAAGGTGTAGGCGGCAGACCAGCTCGTCGCCCGAGGGTCAGAGGCTGGCGAGTCGTGGTGGCTGTCCCTGGCGATACGGGTCCGCATCGCTCCGGTCAACGAGCCCGCAATACTCCGGTTAGAAACTCCGCAGTACTCCGGTTAAGAAGCTTGACCAGGGGCTCCTCCGGACGCACACTCGCCGCATGGTTACCCGACCTGCCTATCGACCGCGTGTGCTTGACGCCGAACTCGCGGCCGCCCTGGCTGCCGCCGGTGCGGTCCTGATTGAGGGCCCGAAGGCCTCTGGAAAGACGGCGACCGCTCGGCAGATCGTCGCCTCGGAGGTTCGCCTGGACGTGGATCCGGCGGCTCGCGCAGCCGCCGCCGTCGATCCTGGCCTGGTGCTTGAAGGTCCTGTGCCCCGCCTGATCGACGAGTGGCAGCTCGAGCCCGATGTCTGGAACCATGTCCG
>WNFU01002036.1_pt1 | contig 27951 bp, 19 predicted proteins | sample 5400121 | NCBI WGS metagenome assembly WNFU01 (sample SAMN13153360, study PRJNA577476) | soil metagenome | isolation source: 100 cm soil or saprolite under grassland replicate 1 | place: USA:California | collected 2016-06-15 | reverse complement strand
GGGCGCCTGATCGACGCCCACGAGGCGGGCATACCGGGTGGCGAGCTCGTTCTGGCGCAGTGCGGGGACCTTCAGCGGGAAGAAGAGGTAGGTGATCGCCGTGGTCGAGTGCTCGTTCGCGGTCGAGAAGATCCCGCCGACGTTGATGAGTGGAAAGGCGAACGACGGCTTCGGAAAGCCCGGTAGGCGGCCGGCGTCCAGCGCGCTGGCTGTGTGGATGACCTTGTGCTGGTCGGCGAGCGAGAGCCCTCGAGGATTCCGCTCCACGACGGCGAGCTCGGAGAAGAGCGGGACATGGAAGAGGTGCAGCGATCGCTTCTCGACCTTGACCGCCCGCGTGTGCGTGGGGATCAGGAAGTCGACGCCGGCCCCGGCGAGGGTCGAGAGGCCGGGGACGAACAGGTATGCGAGCACCCCCGCGAGCACCCACGCGCCCGCCACGCCAGCGCGAAGGCGAACGATCCGTTCTCCGGCCCACCGGCTGAATCCGCCCATCTCGACCGGCGTAGTTATAGATTCGCCGGGTGGAGGCAGGGGCCACCAGCTTCGAGCGCGACATCCGGCCGCTTTTTCGCGAGCAGGACGTCGAGATGATGTCGTTCGCCTTCGACCTGTCCTCCTACGAGGACGTCCGCGAGTCCGCGGAGGAGATCTACACGCGGCTCGACGAGGGGACGATGCCCTGCGACAGGTCGTGGCCTCCCGAGCAGGTCCGGCTCTTTCGAGCCTGGATCGATGCCGGGATGCCGGCTTAGCTCAGCTCGAGCAACGCGCCTTCGCGCGCACCGAGCCGGAGCCCGGCCCGAACCTGCTCGCCGTCACGGTCGCGGCTCGTTCCGATCAGGATCGTCCCCGCCAGCCCCTCGACGACTGCCTCGCCCTCTCCGAGGTTGACCGCCGCCGCGTAGCGGTCGCCCCGGCTCCAGGCCCAGACATCCTCTGGTGACTGGAGCGAGGCGTACGGCCCTCGCCGCAGGTCGGCATGCTCCCGGCGCAGCGCAAGCAGGCCGCGGCAGAGGGAGAGGCTCGACCCCGGCTCGCCACGCTCGGCGGCCACGTTCGGCCCCGACCCGAACGGAAGCCACGGCTCGACGCCGGGCTCGGTGAAGCCGAGACCCGGCTCGTTCGACCAGCGCATGGGCGTCCGGGCACCGTCCCGCCCGGCCATGTCCCTCTGAGCCTCTTCGGGCACGTTCTGCTGCTCGAGGCCGAGCTCGTCGCCGTAGTAGAGGAAGGGCGTTCCGCGCAGAAGGAGCAGAGCCAGAAGCGCGCAGCGTGCCTTCGCCTCGTCCCCGTCGCACCAGCGGGTGGGGAAACGGATCACGTCGTGGTTCGACAGCGTCCAAACCGGCCAGCCGCCTTCGGGGATCGCCGCCTCCGTGCGCTCGACGACGTCGCGCAGCGAGGCCGCGTCGAACGGGGCGTAGACGAACGCGAAGTTGAACGCGAGCTGGAGCTCGTCCCCTTGCCCGTAGTACGAGGCCATCACGACCGGGTCGAGCACGTGCGTCTCGCCGACCAGCACGCAGGCGGGTTCGTACTGCTCGCAGATCTTCCGCCAGCGGCGGTAGACGTCGTGCACCTCGGGGCGGTTCATGCTGTAGATGGGCTGGAGGCGGTCCGGGTGCTCCGGATCGGGCGGCTCGTCGCGCAGCTCGCGGTCGTGGACGAGCCCGTGAGCGACGTCGATCCTGAAGCCGGCGATCCCGCGGTCGAACCAGAAGCGCAGGATGTCGTCGAACGCGTCGCGGACGCCCGGGTTCCACCAGTTGAGGTCCGGCTGCTCGGGCAGGAAGTTGTGCATGTACCACTGGCCCGTCTCTTCGTCGAAGGTCCAGGTGGGACCGCCAAAGACGCTGCGCCAGTTGTTCGGCGGGTCGTCGCCGCGGCCGTCCGCCCAGACGTACCAGTCGCGGTGCTCGGCCGAGCGGGACGAGCGCGAGTCATGGAACCAGTCGTGCTGGTCGCTCGTGTGGTTGGGGACGATGTCGAGGAGGATCCGAATCCCCCGCCGCCCCGCCTCCGTAACCAGCTGATCGAGGATGTCGAGGTCGCCGAGCTCGCGATGGACGTCGCAGTAGTCGGAGACGTCATAGCCCCAGTCGGCGTTCGGCGAGGGCATGACCGGGTTCAGCCAGATGCCGTCGACGCCGAGCCACTCGAGGTAGTCGAGCCGGTTGACGATGCCGGCGAGATCGCCGACGCCGTCACCGTTCGTGTCGAGAAACGACCGCGGATAGATCTGATAGATCGCGCCGCTCTGCCACCACGGCGTCACTTCGGAGCGGGGCCGGTGGAGCTCCTGACGCGGAGATTGGGGCGGAAGTACGAGTTCGGCAGCGACCTCGGCTCCTCGATCAGCACGCGCAGGGAGTCGACCGCGGTCCTGGCGATGTCGCCGATCGGCTGTTCGATCGTCGTCAGCGGAGGATTCGTCCAGGCGGCAGCCTCGATGCCGTCGAAGCCGACCACCGAGAGATTCTCGGGGACCGACAGGCCGGCCTCGGCGGCGGCCTGGAGGATGCCGATCGCCATCAGATCGTTCGAGCAGATGATCCCCGTCGGCCGGTCGGGCAGCCTCAGGAGCTTCCGTCCGACCCGGAAACCGCCCTCGACGGTGAAGTCCTCGTGGGCGAGGAGCCCGTCGCGCGCAATTCCGGCCGACAGCAGCGCTCCCTCCCATCCGACGGCCTTCTCACGCGCCGGAAGGTAGTACTCGGGCCCCGAGGCGAACGCGATTCGCGCGTGCCCGAGGTCGAGCAGGTGCTGCGTGGCGAGCTCCGCGGCCGCCCTCTCGTCCACGCCGACGGAGGGAATGTCGAGCGTGTTCAGGGCACCGTTCACGAACACGATCCGGGCGCCTTCGTCGACGAGCCGCGCATAGTGATCGTGCTCTCCGCTCAGGTTCGTCATCTCGCAGGAGACGAAGATCATCCCGTCCACCTGACGGTCGAGCAGCATGTGCACGTACTCGACCTCCCGGAACGCCGCGCTGCCGGTCGTGCAGAGGATCGAGGCGTAGCCGGTAGCCGACGTGCGCGCTTCCAGCGCCTGGGCGATCGTGGGGAAGATCGGGTTCTCGAAGTTGGGTAGCAGCAGCCCGATCACCCCGGTTGCGGGCAGCCGCCCGGGCGGCACGTAGAGCAGTTTCCGCATCGAGCGCTCGACGCGCTCGCGGGTGTCCGGCTTGACCGCCAGGGAGCCGCGCGCGACGCGCGAGGCGGTCGCCACGCTCACGCCCGCATGCTGCGCTACGTCGCGAAGAGTCGACACGATGCATGTCTATGTAACAGGTTTTCAGCGCGGACGCAACTTCGTGCCGAAGGAAAAACCAGGAACGAGCGGGGAATTCGTGGGTGGAGGCTTGACTTTTCCTGCAGCGCCTTTTAAGGTGACACCTCGGTTTCTCTCATGAAGCTGAAAACCTGTTTCACATCAGCGATCAACTCGCCCGCCCCGGTTGGGGCGATGCGCGCGATCGCCGGCCGCCCGCTCCTCGCCCCGGCAGGAGTCACCTGGGGCGGAGGAAGGTCAACTCGTCAGGAAAGGACGGGAATCGCATGTTGAGGAAACACACCTGGCGCGTCGGCGCGGTGCTCTTTGCCGTCGGCGTGCTGGCTGCGCTCGTGGCGGCTTCGGTCGCCCCGGCCGCGAGCCACAAGCAGGCGGCCACTTCGGTTCGAATCTGGGTGGACGCCGACCGCTTGGCCGCGGTCAAGAAGGTGGCGCAGGCTTGGGCCTCCTCGCGAGGAGTCCAGGTCGAGGTCGTCCAGCGGAACACGAACATCCGCGACGACCTGGGAACGGTCAAGGCCGAGAACGCACCCGACGTGATCATGGCCGCGCACGACTGGACCGGTAAGCTCGCCGCCAACGGCCTCGTCGCTCCGCTGTTCCCGAAGAAGGCGGCGCTCAAGCAGATCCCCGGCTACGCCTTGAAGGCGTTCACGTACGGGAAGCTCTACGGCATGCCCGTGGCGCTCGAGAACGTCGGCCTGTTCGTGAACACGAAGCTCGCGAAGGTGCCGAAGAACTTCGCCGATCTCGAGAAGAAGGCGCTCGCCTTCAAGAAGAAGGGCGGCGGCAACGTTGCAATCGACGTCCAGCAGGGCACAGGCGGGGACGCGTACCACATGTACCCGTTCTTCTCTGGCCTCTGCGGCTACGTCTTCGGGACGACCAACGGCAGGCTTGACAAGAACAAGCTCGGGATCGCCAACTCGAAGTTCATCAAGAACGCGTCGCTGATCGACAAGTGGAACAAGGAGGGGCTGGTCGACTCGAAGATCGACGGTAACACCGCGACCAACCTCTTCACGAAGGGCAAGGCCGCCTACTGGATCACCGGCCCGTGGAACATCGACACCGTTCGGAAGGCCGGGATCAGCTTCAAGATCGTTCAGGTGCCGAAGATCAAGTGCAGCTCGGTGCCGTTCCTGGGTGTCCAGGGGCTGATGGTGACGAAGTTCGCCGCCACGCACGGCGTCGCCAGCGCGGCGAAGGACTTCGTCGGCTCGTACATGGCGACCTCGAACGCTCAGTACCAGCTGACCGTGCTGAACGGCCGCTATCCCGCGAACACCGCGGCCGCCAAGCGGGTCAAGGACTCTGCGCTCCGCCAGATCGGGCTCGCCAGCAAGGGCGGCGTCCCGATGCCGAACATCCCGCAGATGGAATCCGTGTGGACTGACCTCGGCACCGCCTGGGTCAAGTCGACCAAGGGTTCGGGCGCGACGCCAGCAAAGCAAGCCTTCCAGACCGCGGCCAAGAACATCAAGGCCAAGATCGCCGGAGGCTAGAGCAACACGACGTATGACGCAGACGCCCCGCCTCGTGCGGGGCGTTTGTGTCTAAATGCCTGTCTCGGAGACTGATCTGAGCAACGCAGCCGTCCCAGCCCCGCCCGTCTCGCGGCTCTCGACCATCAGAGCACGGTCGCTGACGTCGCGCCTCGTCGCCACGTTCTCGGGGCCGGCCGGGGTGGCGCTGAAGTTCGTCTTCCTCGGACTCTTCAACGCGCTCGTCGTCTGGGCAGCGGCCGTTCTCGTCAGCCAGCACAAGTGGGTCGCCGTGATCGTGACGATCGCTGCTGCGCTCGCGATCGACGCGATCTATCTCGCCAGGCGGAAGGTCCCTTTGAAGTTCCTCGTGCCCGGGACGATCTTCCTGATTGCGTTCTCGGTGATCCCGATCATCTACACGATCAACGTCGCATTCACCAACTACTCGACCGGCCACATCCTGTCGAAGAGCGAGGCGATCGAGCAGGTCAAGATCAACGCACTCGCTCCTCCGCCGAACGGCAAGACGTACAACCTCTCGCCCGCGCTGGACAAGGACGGGAACCTCGTGCTGCTGCTGGCCGACGCGGACACCGGCAAGACCTTCGTCGGAACCCGCGAGGGCCTCACGCCCCTTCCTCGGAGCAGCGTCAAGGTCTCCGACGGCGCGATCACCGGAGCCTCCGGCTACAAGCTGATCACCGGCGCGCGGCTGTTCTCACTCGACCAGGAGCTCGAGCATTTCCGCGTCCCGACCCCGGGTGGGTCCGCAATCCATCCCGAAGGAATTGACAACGCCGTTCAGCTGGCACCGACGCTTCGCTACGACCCGAAGACAGACACCTTCACGAGGATCAGGGACGGGCTCGTCTACCGTGACAACGGAAAGGGCTCGTTCATTGCGACGGCGAACGGCAAGAAAGAGGAGCTCGAGCCGGGCTGGAAGACCTACGTCGGCTTCCTCAACTTCAGCAAGATCATCCACGACCCGCTGATCCGCAACCCGTTTCTACGGGTGCTGCTGTGGACGATCGTCTTCGCGTTCCTCACGGTTCTGCTCTCGTTCGCACTCGGGCTCTTCCTAGCGATCACGCTGCAGAAGAAGTTTCGCCTCCAGCGCGTGTACCGGGCTGTCCTCATCCTTCCCTACGCGATCCCGGCCTTCCTCACGATCTTGATCTGGGGCGGCCTGATGAACCCTCACGACGCCATCCTCAACCACATAAGCCTGCCCTTCACGCACCTCCACCTCAACATCCCGTGGCTGTACGACCCGTGGTGGGCGCGGGTGTCGATCATCATCGTCAGCATCTGGCTGACATTCCCATACTTCTTCCTCGTCTCGCTCGGAGCGCTGCAGTCGATTCCCGGTGAGCTCGTCGAGGCTGCGCGGGTGGACGGGGCCGGCGCCTGGCAGGTCTTTCGGAAGATCACGCTCCCGCTCCTGCTCGTGGCGGTCGCGCCACTGATGATCGCCTCGTTCGCTTTCAACTTCAACAACTTCAACATCATCTACCTGCTCACCCAGGGAGGCCCCGCTGCCGGAGACCAATCGATCGCGGGCACGACCGACATTCTGATCAGCTACACGTTCAAGCTCGCCTTCCAATCGGGCAAGGGCGGCGACTACGCCCTCGCCGGCGCAGTCACGATCCTGATCTTCTTCATCGTCGCCACGATCAGCGGCGTCGCGTTCTGGCGTACGAAGGCCCTGGAGACCTTGAGATGACGACCGTCGAGCAATCCGAGCTCGGCGTCACCACTGCCCTGACGAAGCGGCGGCGGCGCGACTGGAGGCCGAAGCGCGGCTCAAACTGGTGGCGTCACGCGGTCGGGATCCTGGCGGCGGCCTTCGTGCTGCTCCCGGTGATCTACATCTTCTCTGCGGCGTTCAACAAGGTGCCGACACTGGCCGACGCGCGGGTGATCCCCAAGGACGTGACGCTGCACAACTTCCATCAGATCTTGACCACGAAGCAGATCGACCCGACCCTCCCGACCCCGCACTTCCTGGCCTGGTACGCGAACTCGATCATCATCCCCGGGGTCGCGGCGATCTTCAGCGTCTTCATGGGGGCGCTGGCGGCGTACGCCTTCAGCCGGTTCCGCTTCAAGGGGCGCCGGATGGGGATGATGACGCTGCTCCTGATCCAGATGTTCCCCGCGTTCCTGTCGGTCGTCGCCATCTACCTGATCCTGCTGAACGTCGGCGACGTCTTCCACTTCGCCGGGCTGAACACGAGAGTCGGCCTGATCCTCGTCTACCTCGGCGGGGCGATGGGGGTGAACACGTGGCTGATGAAGGGCTTCTTCGACACGATCCCATCCGAGCTGGACGAATCTGCCCGCGTGGACGGCGCGACGCCGGCACAGGTGTTCTGGGGCGTGATCTTGCCGCTCGCAACGCCGGTCCTGGCGGTGATCGCCCTGATTTCCTACATCGGCGCGCTGAACGAGTTCATCATCGCGAGCACGGTTCTGCAAGAGACACACAAGTACACATTGATCGTCGGCCTGCAGCAGTTCATCAGCGGCCAGTACGCGCGTGAGTGGGGCCCGTTCGCCGCCGGCGTGCTCCTGACCGCAATCGCTCCGACCGCCCTCTTCTTCGCACTCCAGCGATTCATCGTCGAGGGCCTGACCGGCGGCGCCGTCAAGGGATGACGGTCGCCGAGTCCACAACGTTGCTCTCTCAGCCGCATCACGACGGCTCCTACCTCCTGCAAGGGCCCGAGGAGCTCGGCGAAGAGGCAGTCGTTCGGATCCGCGTGCCGCGCGCAACGCCGGCCGACAACGTGATGCTCCGATACACCTGCGACGGCGAGCCGCGGGTCGTGCAGGCGGAGCTCGACGAGGAGAACGGAACGGAGGTCTGGTGGCGGGCGAGCTTCCCCGTCTGGAACCCCGTCACGCGCTATCGCTGGGTCGTCCAGGAGGGCTCGGACTTCCGATGGGTGAACGGGCTCGGCCCGGTCCTCCACGACGTGCCGGACGACGACGACTTCGTGATCGGGGTCGAACGCGGGGGCCCCGACTGGCACCTGGGCTCGGTCGTCTACGAGATCTTTCCCGACCGATTCGCATCGAGCGGCCTGGAGGTCGACCCGCCGGACTGGGCGATCCCGCGCGCGTGGGGCGAGCTTCCGACGGGGCGCGGGCCGGAGACGCAGCACGAGTGGTTCGGCGGCGACCTGCGTGGGATCGAGCAGCACCTCGACCACATCGAGTCGCTCGGTGCGAACGCGATCTACCTGACGCCGATCTTCCCGGCGGGGACCACCCATCGCTACGACTCGACGACCTTCGCTCACATTGATCCGCTACTCGGCGGCGACGACGCGCTCGCGTCGCTGACGGCCGCTGCGCATGCACGCGGAATCCGCATCGTCGGCGACCTCACGCTCAACCACATCGGCTCGACCCACGAGTGGTTCCAGGCGGCGCTCGCCGACCCGAATGCGCCCGAGCGGGAGTTCTTTTACTTCGACGACTCGCTCGAGACGGGCTACGCCACCTGGATGGGCGTCCCCCACCTGCCGAAGCTCGACCACCGCTCGGCCGAGCTCCACCGCCGGCTCGAGTGGGTGATGTCGCATTGGCTGAGCCTGCCGTTCGACCTCGACGGCTGGCGGATCGACGTCGCGAACATGACCGGTCGCTACCGCGACATCGACGTCAATGCCGAGGTTGCGCGCTGGGCGCGCAGGACGGTCGCGGCCGCGAAGCAAGACGCGCTGCTGATGTCCGAGCACGGCCACGACCCGCGCCACGATCTCGAGCCCGGAAAGTGGCAGGGGACGATGAACTACGCGGGCTTCCTCCGTCCCGTCTGGAGCTGGCTCAGGGAGATGGAGCTCGAGGATCCGTTCTACGACATCGTGACCCACTCGCGCCCTGCGACCGAAGCGGTCGCGGCGATGCGCGTCTTCCGGGCGGGAGTGCCGTGGCAATCGACGATCCATTCGTGGACGCTCCTCGACAGCCACGACACGCCCCGCTTCCGCAACGTCGTTGCGTCTCCGGCGCGGCGCGTCGTCGGGATCGGGCTGCAGATGACGACGCCGGGCGTGCCGATGATCCTCGCCGGCGACGAGCTCGGGCTCGAAGGCGTCTGGGGCGAGGACGGCCGGCGGACGATGCCGTGGGACAGCCCGGAGGGCTGGGACCAGGGGGTGCTTTCCGACTACCGTCGCCTGATCGCGCTCCGCCGATCGAGCGAGGCCCTCGCGCAAGGCGGCATCAGGTACGCCGCCGTCGGGAGCGACGCGATCGCGTACCTGCGGGAATCCAGCGGCGAGCGGCTCCTCTGCCTCGCCAGCCGCGCCGAGCACGAGCCGGTGCGACTGCCGCTCTCGGAGCTGGGCGCAAGCGAGCTGGACACGTTGGTCGGCTCGGAGCCGGAGCGGGAGGGCGACGACGTCGTTCTTCCTGGCGACGGCCCGACCTTTCACGTTTGGAGACTGGAGGCGTAGATGGCGGAAGTAACGTTCAAGGAAGTCGACAAGGTCTACGGCACCGATGTCCAGGCCGTGCAGGACCTCACCCTCGAGGCGCACGACGGGGAGTTCCTCGTGCTCGTCGGACCGTCGGGCTGCGGGAAGACGACCGCCCTGCGGATGGTCGCCGGGCTCGAGGACATCACCGAGGGGACGATCTCGATCGGCGGGCGCGTCGTCAACGACCTGACGCCCAAGGAGCGCGACATCGCGATGGTCTTCCAGAACTACGCCCTCTACCCGCACATGAGCGTGTCGGAGAACATCGCCTTCGGTCTGCGCCTGCGCAAGACGCCCAAGGAAACGATCAACAAGCAAGTCGAATGGGCAGCGAAGCTGCTCGATCTGACGCCCTACCTGGCCCGGCGGCCGAAGGAGCTGTCCGGCGGTCAGCGCCAGCGCGTCGCGATGGGACGCGCGATCGTCCGCCACCCGCAGGCCTTTTTGATGGACGAGCCGCTTTCGAACCTCGACGCGAAGCTCCGCGTCGAGCTGCGGGCCGACATCGCACGGCTGCAGCGCGAGCTCGCCACGACCACGATCTACGTCACGCACGACCAGGTGGAGGCCATGACGATGGGCGACCGCGTCGCCGTCATGAATCTGGGCCGCCTCCAGCAGGTGGACGTGCCCCAGCGCCTCTACGACCAGCCGGCGAATCTGTTCGTCGCAGGCTTCATCGGCACGCCGCCCATGAACCTGCTCGAGGCCCAGGTCCACTCCCAGAACGGCGACGTCACGCTCGCGGTCGGCAACCAGATCCTTCGGCTCTCGGACGCGACGCTCTCGCGGTACCCAGGCGTCCAGAGGAGCACCGGCAAGGACGTCGTGCTCGGGATCCGCAGCGACGATCTCCGGCCCGCGGCGACAAACCCCGACCTGCCGAAGCTGACCGGCAGGCTGAGCCTCGTCGAGGCCCTCGGCTCGCAGTCGATCGCGTACTTCTACGTCGAGGCGCACGCGCTCAAGACGCATACGCCGGAAGGCGAGCCCGAGGAGGAAGAGGTGGGCGAGGGCGTGACCTCGACTCGGCCGAACCTCGTCGCCTCCATGTCGGCGCGCGATGCCATGGATCTCAAGCTCGACGACGAGATCCCGATCGCGGTCGACGTCGGAAACGTGCACGTGTTCGACGCGGACAGCGGTGCGCCGCTGCGCTAGTTGGCTCGCCGTCGGGGCGAGACCGGTGTCGAAGGTTGTCGGATTCGTCCCGCGCCCGCGTTAAGGCGTCAGGAAGCGTTCCATCGTCGGCACCTGCGCCCGGTCGGCGGAATAGGCGAGGTAACCAAGGCTCCAGTTCTTCTCGATCGTGGCGAGCAGGGAGTAGTGGTTGCCGCTTACCGCGGTTGGCGACGATCACTCCCACGGCCGATCCGCCGCCGAACGGCCCTCCCGGCCAGATGTCCCCGGTCAGGAGCTCTGTGCCGGCGGGAAGGACCGGAGAGTCGCAGCACCCGGTCGCGTCCTTGTACCCGTCGAGGCGCGGCTGGCCGGTCTCGGTCGTCTCGTCGCTGACGATGAAGATCGCCGAGGGCTGCTTCCAGGCCGGGCTCGCCATGATCGTCTTCACCGCCTGCCGGACGAAGGCATCTCCCTTCTGCTTCAAGGCGACGTCGTTCGGATCGTCGTAGCCCCTGGGGCACGGGCTTCGTCGCCGGCCGCGACGGTGGCCGTCACGCCGCCGTGCATGTCGTGGCAGATGTTGGGGCTGATCCAGACGAGGTTCGGAATGCGACTGCGGCGCATGTCCCGTGCGAAGCTTGCGTACGGCTTGATGTGTGCGCGGCGAGACGCCTTCGAGCGGATGTCGGTGTAGAGGATGAACGGGTTGTGCCGGTTCACGTACAGCCCGATTGTGGGCGGATAGTACGGCTCCAGGTACCCAGCCGCCGGCATCGACTCCATGTAGGGGGCCCAGGTCAGGTGGTGCGCCTCGAGCTGGTCGACCAGGTTCGTGTGCCCGAAGCGGTTGCCGGGATCGTCGTCGTTCACTCACCAGTTCGAGCCGCTCGTGAGGGCGATGTAGTTCGGCAGGCTCGTGTGCGTGACTCCGAGGTAATTGGCGGCGTGGCCGTACCGGCCGGCGAGCGTGGTGATGAACGGGGCGCTCGCGTCGCCGACGACACTCTCGTCCGAGTGGTTCTCGAGCATGATCACGAAGACGTGCTGCAGGTGCCAGTTCGGCCGCTTGCGCGCCGAGCTGCCCGACGCAGCGATCAGCGCGACGACGAGGAGTCCCGCGAATGCTCCGAGCAGCGTTCGCCGGCCCGCCATCCGGCCATCCTATGCGGCGCCCTAGCGGATCAGGACCGGCGTCCCGAGCGGCATCAGGCGGGCGAGACGCCTGATCGCGCCGTTGGGGACCCGAATGCAGCCGTGCGAGACGCGGCCGGGAATCAGCTCGGGCTCGCTCGTCCCGTGGATTCCGACGACGCCGCCCCTGGGCCACTCACTGAGGTGCGAGTAGGCGCTCGTGCCGAATGCGATCGGACCGTAGAAGGGGGACGCGTACTTCGTCAGCTTCTCGCGCACGTAGAAACGTCCCGCCGGCGTCGAAGTGCCCCGCTTCCCGACTCCGATTCTCGAGCTCCAGATCGCTCGCCCACGCCGGTAGAGCGTCGCGCGGAGCGTCCCGCGGTTGACGCGCAGCTGGGTGACGACGGTGTGGAGCGGGCCGAGCTCGTCCCGGCGGACCCAGCCCAGGAGCCCGTTCGGCCGCATCGGCAGCCGCACCTGCACCCACGACTCACCGCCGGCATCCGTGCGCAGGCGAAGGGCCAGGTAGATCTCGGGCCGGCCGTCTTCGGTGTAGGGATGAAGCCGTGCCATCCGGTGAGCAGCTGGATCAGGCGAGGCATAGACGATCCCCGCCTCGTTGGGATAGGCCCACCGCGTCAGCGTCGTCTCGTTGGAGATCACCTTCGTCATCGGAGAGGTGCCGCCCACGGCGGAGCCGGCAGCCACTCCGGCGACAGAGACGGCGAGCGCGAGCGCGACGGTTTTCATCCCGTGAACGGCGGCGTCGCGCGAGCGCAGCGGTAGAACGAGCGGACGAGCCGCTTCGGCTTGGTCTGGCTGAACTTGGTGAAGTACACCCTCGCGATCACGTGGTGGACGCCGACGTGCATCTTCTTCGGCTGGAGCCGAATCGCAAAGTGGCCGCTGCGGTCGGCGTTCGCGAGCATTCGGCTTCCGCGGCCGTCGACTGCGAACCGGACGCCCTGGATCTGACGTCCGCTCACCCAGGCGACGAACGAGCGCTTGACGCACCCGTCGGGCCCGTGCAGCCGCGCCAGGCCGCGAATCGGCTTCGGCTTGAAGGTCGCGAAGTCCTTACCCCGAACGTCGGAGTCCGACTGGAACGTCTGCTGATAGACGCAGGTGGCCGGGAGCGTGCAGGGGAAGCCTTGCTTCGTGACCTGGTGGATCTCGTATGTCCCCGGCTCGATCCCGGTGATCGTGTAGAAGCCAGGCTTGCCCGACCCGCCAGCACTCGAGCGACTGCTCCGCGACGTCTGGCCGCCCGCATTCGTCGTGTCGAACGGCTCTCCAGGGTCCTGCACCCCGTTTCCGTTGTAGTCGACGAAGATCCTCCAATCCGAGAGGCCGGGCTCGCCGGGATCCTGGATGCCGTTCTTGTTGTAGTCGTTGAACTCCGTCCCCGACAGCCGCGCGAGCCTGTAGTTGCCGAAGTCCTGCCCTGAGAAGTTGGAGCCCGAGGTGAAGGCGAGCCGGTACGAGCAGTCCACGCTCGGGAACGAGCAGATCCACCGGTCCTGTCCGGCCTCGCGGACGGCGTAGTTGCCGAGGTCGACGCCCATCGAGTAGTTCCCATTCGCGTCGGTCACCGTCGAGATGTCGCTCGGGTCAAGGCGGCCGTTGTCGTTGTAGTCGACGTAGATGACCCAGCCGGGGAGCCCCGGTTCGGTGGCATCGCGGAAGCCGTCCGCGTCCTGGTCGTTGAACTTCGTCCCCGAGATTCGCGCCGGGCTCCAGTTGCCGAAGTCCTTGCCGTTGACGAGCGTGTCGGGCCCGAAGGCAACCGTGTAGTGGCACGGGCTCGGGAGCGAGCAGGTCCAGACAGTCTGGCCGACCTCGCGCACGTCGTACGTGCCGACCGCGACCTCGCTGATTCCGTAATGGCCGTTCGGCTCGGTGACCCCCGAGGGCTCACCGGCGTCGAGCGTCCCGTTGCCGTTGTAGTCGACGTAGACCGTCCAGCCGCCGAGCGGAGCCTCGGCCGGGTCGCGCACGCCGTCCCGGTTCGCGTCCTCGAACTTGAAGCCGGTGACGGCGGCGAAGGCCCAGTTGCCGAAGTCCTTGCCCGCGATCTGGCCACCGCCGGCGAAGGTAACGCTGTAGCGGCACGGGCTCGGTGCCGAGCACGTCCAGCCCGTCTGTCCGACCTCTCGGACGTCGAAGGTGCCGGCGTCGACGGCGTCGATCTCGTAGCTCCCGCCGGCACCGGTCACCGCTGAAGGCTCGTCGGTGTCGAGCACGCCGTTGCCGTTGTAGTCGACGTAGATCGTCCAGCCGGGCAGGCCGGGCTCTTGCTGGTCCCGCTCGCCGTTCAGGTTGCGGTCGTTGAACTTCACGCCCGTGAGGGTTGCCTTCTCAGGTGGAGGCGGAGGCGGCGGCGGGGGAGGCGGAGGCGGCTCGGTCGGAGGCGGGGGTGGCGGAGGCGAGCTCCAGATCGAATTGCCGAAGTCCATCCCTGCGGCAGCGGCGCCCGAGGTCAGGACGACCGCGCGACGACAGGGGCTCGGGAAGGTGCAGTTCCAGCTCTGCTGCGCGACCTCGCGGACGTCGAAGCTTCCGGGCTGCACGCCGGTGATCTGGTAGCTGCCGTCCGCGGCCGTCACGGCGGAGGGCTCGCCGGCGTCGTGCGATCCGTTGAGGTTCAGGTCGGCGTAGATCGTCCAGCCGGCGAGGCCGGGCTCGCCGTCTTCGCGGGCAAGCCCGTCTCCATCGACATCGTTGAACTTGGTGCCGCTGATGGTCACCGTTCGCCAGCCGCCGAAGTCCTTGTTCGTGTACGAGGTGCCCGGGACGAACGTCAGGTCGTAGTGACACGGAGCGGGGAGCGAGCAGTTCCACGCCGCCTGACCAGACTCGCGCACGGCGTGACTGCCGGGCGGTACCCCGGTGATCCCGTAGTCGCCGTTCGCGTCAGTCGTCGCGGACGGCTCGCCGGGGTCGAACGAGCTGTTGTCGTTCGTATCGACGTAGATCGTCCAGCCCGGCAAGCCGGGGTCGCCGGCGTTCTTGACGCCGTTCGCGTTCAGGTCCTCGAACTTCGTCCCCTCGAGCGAGGCCGTCGTCGGCGGGACGTCGTTGCCGAAGTCGATGCCGGTCGAGGCGGAGCCCGAGGTGATGGTGCGGGTGTACGAGCACGGGACCGGCCCCGAGCAGGCCCACGCGTCCTGGACGACCTCCCGGACCTTGTACGAGCCGGGCTTGATCTGCGAGATCGCCCAGTTGCCGTCGGCGTCGGTCGTTGCGGACGGCTCCCCGGAGTCCTTCGAGCCGTTGTCGTTCGTGTCGACGTAGGCGACCCAGCTCTGCATTCCGGGCTCGCCCGAGTCCGGCCTCCCATTGCCGTTCTGGTCGTGGTAGATCAATCCGGAGGCGGACGCCGGCCGCCAGTCGCCGAACTCGTTTCCGCCGAACGATCCTCCCCCGGTGAAGTCGATCATGTAGTAACAGGGATCGGGCCTCGAGCAGGTCAGGCCGTCGTGCGACACCTGCCGCAGCTTGTACGAGCCGATGGTGATGCCGGAGATCGCCCAGTCGCCGTTGGAGTCGCTCGTTCCGGACGGCTCACCCGGATCCTTCGAGCCGTTGTCGTTGTAGTCGACGTAGACGGTCTCGCCCTGGAGCCCAGGCTCGCCGGCGTCGCGCAGTCCGTTGGCGTTCAAGTCCTCGAACTTGCTGCCCGAAGCGGACGCGGTCGAAGGAGACAACGTGTTTCCGAAGGTGATTCCGGATGAGCTCGACCCCGAAGTGGGCGTCCGGCTGTAGTTGCACGGGAACGGCATCGAGCAGCTCCAGCCGGTCTCGGTGACCTGTCTGATCTTGTACGTCCCGGGAGCGAGGCCCGAGATCGACCAGTCCCCGAACGAGTCTGTGGTGGCCGACGGCTCACCGGAGTCCTTGGCGCCGTTGTCGTTCGTGTCGAGGTACGCGACCCAGCCGGAGAGCCCGGGCTCGCCGATCTCGCGGCCGCCGTTTCCGTTCTGGTCGTTGAAGATCGTCCCGGACACCGACGCCGGCTGCCAGTCTCCGAACTCCTTGCCCGTCGCAGAAGAGCCGGACGTGAAGATGACGGTGTACGAGCAAGGGCTCGGTTCGGAGCACGTCCAGCCGCTGTGCGCAACCTGGCGGAGCTTGTACGAGCCGGGGTTGATCCCGGAGATCGTCCAGTCGCCGTTCGAGTCGCTGGTCGCGAACGGCTCACCGGTGTCCTTGGCGCCGTTGTCGTTGTAGTCGACGTAGACCGTCTCGCCCTGCAGGCCGGGCTCGCCCGTGTCGCGAGCGCCGTTCGCGTTCAGGTCCTCGAACTTCGTGCCCGAGGCGGTCGCAGTCGTCCAGTTGCCGAAGTTGTTGCCGGTCGAGGAGGAGCCGGAGGTGAACGTGCGGCTGTAGAGGCAGGAGGCCGGGTCCGAGCAGGTCCAGCCGCTCTGGGTGACCTCGCGGATCTTCGCCGAGCCGGCGTCGATGTCAGCGATCTGCCACTCCCCGTCGGCGTCGGTCGTGGCCGAGGGCTCCCCGGTGTCCTTGGAGCCGTTGTCGTTCAGATCGACGTAGGCGACCCAGCCCTGCAGCCCCGGCTCGTCGACGTTCTTGACTCCGTCTGCGTTCAGATCGTTGTAGATCGTCCCGGATGCAGTGCTCGATGGATCGACCGTGGTCGGATCGTCGTCGGTGGAGCAGGGGCTGGCCAGGCAGCCGCCGCCGCCGACCGAGGCCGAGTTGGTGACCGAGCTGGCCGCGCTGGCCGAGACGTCGACCGTGACGGTGATGTTCGGATAGGAGGAGCCGGCGGCGAGCACGTCCGAGCGCGTACAGGTCGGAAGCGTGGTGCAGGTCCAGCCGCTTCCGCTCATCCCCGTGATCGTCAGACCGCTCGGCGCCGTGTCGGTGACGGTGACGGTCGTGCCGTCGGTCGGGCCGTCGCCGTTATTGGTGACCGCGAGCGTGTAGGTGGCGCCGGTCTGGCCCTGGCTGAAGGTGCCGGAGTGGCTCTTGACGATCGTCAGGTCGGCCACCTGGGTGACCGTGGTCGGATCGTCGTCGGTGGAGCAGGGGCTGGCCAGGCAGCCGCCGCCGCCGACCGAGGCCGAGTTGGTGACCGAGCTGGCCGCGTGCGCGCCGACGTTGACGGTAACGGTGATCGAGGGGTAGGTGTTTCCCGCAGCCAGCGCATCGGACCGGGTGCAGCTCAGCGTCGGAGTAGTGCTGCAGCTCCAGCCGATGCCTGAGATCGCGGTTGCGGTCAGACCAGCGGGGAGCGTGTCGGTGACGGTGACCGTTCCGGTCGTGGGCCCGGCGCCCGCGTTGGTAACGCTCAGCGTGTAGGTGGCGCCGACCTGGCCCTGGCGGAAGTTGCCGGAGTGGCTCTTGGTGATCTGCAGGTCGGCGGCCTGCTCCACGGTGGTCGGGTCCGACGCGGAGTCGTTGCTCGTGTTCGACTCGCCGCCTCCCGAGACGGATGCAGCGTTCGTGACGGAGCTCGAGGCGTTCGAGGCGACGTCGACCGTGACGGTGATGTCCGTGTAGGAGGAGGCGGCGAGCGCGTCCGAGCGGGTGCAGGTCGGAAGCGTGCTGCAGTCCCAGCCGGAGCCGCTCATAGCGGTGACGGTCAGGCCGGTGGGCGGAGTCTCGGTGACGGTGACCGTCCCGCTGCTCGCGGCAGCGCCTTCGTTGCTCACACTCAGGGTGTAGTGCTTGCCCGTCGCGCCCTGGCGGAAGGTGTCTGTGTGGGATTTCGCGATCGTGAGATCCGGAAGGCTTCCGACGATGAAGTCTCCGCTCACGGTGCGGTCCTGCGTCATCGTCGCAGCGCAATCCGAGCCGGAGACGGTGCAGCCGCCCGACCAGCCGTTGAACGTCGAGCCGGAATCCGCCGACGCGCTCACCGTCACCACGGTTCCGTGGTCGTAGACCGCGCTGCACGTCACGCCGCAGTTGATCCCGCCCACGTTCGAAGTGACCGTGCCCGTGCCGGTGCCGGTCTTGTTGATCGTGAGCGTGAATTGCTGGAGCACGAACGTGGCGGTGACCGACCGCGCCTCGCTCATCGTCACCGTGCAGGTCCCGGAGTTGTTCGAGCAGGCGCCCGACCAGCCGGTGAAGGTCGAGCCCGTATCGGGCGTCGCCGTCAGCACGACAACGGTGCCGGTCGGGTAGTCGCCGCCACACGTCGGGTCGCAGCTGACCTGGCTCTGGTCGTCGGTGACGGAGCCCGAGCCGTTCCCCGCCTTGCTCACCGTCAGGTGCGCGAGCACGGTCGTCGGATCGCTGGAGGAATCGTTCGCGGTGTTCGATTGCCCGCCCCCACTGACCGTCGCGGTATTCGTCGCAGTCACCGCCGTTGCCGAGACGTTCACGTTCACCGTGATTGCGGGGTAGCTCGAGCTCGCAGCAAGGGCATCGCTCCGGGTGCACGTGATCGTGGTCGACGTGCTGGTGCTGCAATCCCATCCGGTTCCGCTGGCGGAACTCTTCGTGAATCCCGAGGGTAGTGAGTCGCTGACGGCTACCGCCCCGCTCGTCGACTGACCGTCGTCGTTCGAGACGGTGAGCGTGTACGTGCCCGCCCCGCTCTGGCTGAAGGTGCTGGTGTGAGTCTTGGTGATCGTGAGATCGGGCGGCGCAAGGATCGTCGTCGGGTCGCTCGCGCTGTCGTTCGTCGTGTTGGTCTCACCGCCTCCGCTGACCGTCGCGGTGTTCGTGACCGAGCTCGCGGCATTCGAGGCGACGGCGACGTTCAGGGTGATCGAGTTGGAAGCTGCTCCCACCGAGATCGCGCTGGAGCTCGTGCAGCTGAACGAGGAGGAGGTGTTGGAGCAGCTCCAGCCCGTGCCCGAGACCGAGCTGACCGTGAGCCCTGTCGGCATGGTGTCGCTCACCGTGACCGTGCTCGAGGATGCCCCGCTCCCGACGTTGTTGGCGGTGATCGTGTACGTGCCGGACCCGCCCTGGCTGAAGTCTCCGGAGTGGGTCTTGGAGACCGTCAGGTCTGGGACCGTCGACGTGCCGAGCGTGTAGTTGGCCGTCACGGTCCGGTCCTGGTTCATCGTGAAGGTGCAGCCGGTGGTGGCAGTGCCCGTACACGTCCCGCCGGCGTAACCGCCGAAGCTGACCTTGCTCGCCCCGCTTCCTCCGGGACAGGGGGTCGACGAGCTTCCTCCGTTGCACATTGGATAGAGGGTCACCGAGGTGCCCGCCGTCGCCGTCCCGCTGCAGATGGTGTCGGCGTAGTTCGTGGTCGCATCCGTCGAGCTGCCGCAGCTGATGAACATGGCCTCGGTGCTCGGCGTGCAGGCACCGGACGCGGTCTGGTTGCTCGTGTTGCTGCAGAGGTTGCCCGCGCCCGCGCCCGTGGCCGAGACGGTGAGCGTGTACGTGATCTCGGTGAACGTCGCCGTCACCGTCTGCGCCTGGCTCATCGTCACCGTGCACGTCGGGCTCGTCCCGGAGCAGATGCCGGACCAGCCGGAGAACGCCCAGTTGGTGCTCGGCGACTCCGTCAGCGTCACGGCCGTTCCGCCGGAGTAGTTGGCGGTACAGGTGCTGCCGCAGTTGATCCCGCTCACATCCGACGTGACGGTGCCCGATCCGTACTTCGTCACCGTGAGCGGATAGAAGCTCTGCCCGGTAAAGGTCGCGGTCACCGAGCGCGACTGGCTCATCGTCACCGTGCAGGTTGTGGACGTGCCGGAGCAGCTTCCACCCGACCAGCCGCTGAACGTCTGGCCGGAACCGGGCGTCGCAGTGATCGTGACGCTCGTGTTGTTGTCGTAGCCGACCGAACAGATTGTCCCGCTCGCACCGCCGCAGTTCAGGCCGCTCGTGGCTCCCGACGGCGTGGTTCCCGTCGGGCTCGAGGTAACCGTTCCGTTTCCGACCACCGTGCCGGAGAGCTCCCACCGCGCGGCAATCGAGCTCGTCAGCGAGACGCTGTTGAAGTCGCTGTTGTAGTGGAAGCTCGAGCCGGAGAAGTCGTAGATCGTTGCGGCCAGCGCGCCCGACGACCCCGGCGAATTCGCCTTGATCGTGTAATCGACGACGACCTTGCCGCCTGCCTTGCCGGACCCGCCGCAAGAGCCCGGACTTCCCGAGGTCCACACGCAGGCGTCGTTCCAGTACGAGCCTGCCGTGCCCGAGGCCGGCGCAGTCACCGTCGTGTAGGTGCTGCTCGACGACATCACCTGCGTGAACGACGGCCAGGTCGTGAAGGCCTCGATCTCGTTGTACGACGTCGAGGTCTGCGCGTAGAGCTTGTACTGGTAGGTCTGACCGACATAGACGTTCGTGGTCGCTGGGTCGCAGACCGTGAAGGTCGTGTTACAACCGCCGGGGCCCGAAAGCTTCTTCGTGCTGTTCCGGTTCTGGGACACGAGGCTCTCGACGTAGATGTGCTTCGTCCCGCTCGCGTTCGCGACTCCCGACGTCGTCGAGCTCGCCGTGATCGTGGCGTCCTGGTTGTGCGTTCTCGAGGAGTTGCCTCCCGAGCGCTGGATCGTGATGTCGAAGAACACGTCTTGACAGGCACCGCCGGCAAGCGTGCCGACCGTGACCGTCGAGCCGTTGTCGGGCGCGTTGAACGCGCCGTCTCTCGTCGTCGTCACGCCGCCGCTCGTCCAGTTCCAGGTCGCGACGACCCCAGCGGCGCTGCTCGTACCTGTGTTACAGACGCGCGCGCCCGTCGGGAAGACGTTCGGGCCCGTGTTGTGGTTGTTCGAATCGAGTCCGACGACGCTCCAGGTGATGTACGTCACCGTCAGCGGGCCGGCGGTCGCCTGGGAGGACGAGGCCGTCATGCCGAAGACCACGGCACCGACAACGAGCGTGAGCAGTCCTACGAGCGCGCGGCGGCGCCCGCCATGAACCAGGGCGGTGAGAAGAGGGCGCCACCCAGCACGAGTGGGCCCCCCGATAGGCCGGGGTTTGCGATTCGCCACAGTTGGAACAGCCGCAGAAGCTGTTGCCCACAACTATAGGGCAGTTTCGACCAAAAAAACTATCCCAATTTGTAGAAATCAGGTATGAGCGGTCAGGCGGATGCGGCGCGTGAACGACCACGGCGCCGGTAAGCGCGCGTCTTGAGCCGGTTGCCGCAGATCGCCATCGAGCACCACGAGGCCGAGCGGTTGCGCGAGTAGTCGTAGAAGGCCCAGTGGCAGTTGCGGCAGGCCTTCAGCCGCTGCCACGTTCCATCCGCGATCGCGGCGTGGACGGTCGAGAGGATCCGTCCGATCGCGCCGTCGAGCGAGCCGGCGGAGGAGACGAGCTCCACCGTGCCGCGGCGGCCGAACGAGAGCGTGAGGCGACTGCGATCGGCCGCACGACCGAGCTCCTCGACGGCGTCGGCGGGAATCGGACGCGGCTCGTTGTTCGCGATCAGCAGCTCGCGAAGCCCCTCGCGGAACGCGTGTACGCGCGCGAGCTCCTTCGGACCGAGGCCGTCCGCTGCCAGTCCTCTTGCTGCGAACCAATGCTCGAGCTCGTCCGGCGTCGCCAGCCACTCCCGGCCGTGCTCGTGGTCACTCGTGTTGACGAGCTCCTGGACCAGGCGAAGCCCTCCGGGAGCCGCATTCGGCAGGTCGTAGCGTGGCGGACGTCGCATCGAGACACCAGCGTCCTTCTTACGCTGGTTTCGTATACTCCGTCGTCGAGAGATGGCAGCTAAACACCGTCTAACTCAGTTTACCGGTGTCTTCGGCCGGCGCGCAACCGCCCCGCTCACCCTTGCGGCCGCGCGCCTGTGGAGCCGCCGCGGCCGCGTCGGCCTCGCCGCGATCGGAGCGGCGGCAGGCGCGGCGCTGCTCGCCACCGTTCTCGCCGCAGGCCTCGCCGTCGAGGACAGAAGCCTCCAGCGCGGAATCGCGGCGGTGCCGAGCGGCGAGCGGTCGGTGCGGGCCGTCTGGGGCGGGATCCCAACCGACAGCGCCGACCGATTCCGGAAGCTCGACCGGCTCGTCGCAAAGACGCTCTCGCTGGTCGTGGGAAAGGAGCCGTCGGCGTTCATGCTCTACCGCGAGTGGCGGATTCGCGGCACGCTCGTCGACCTCGGCGCGGGCGACGACCTGAAGCGGTGGATCCGTCTGCGGAGCGGCAGACTGCCGAGAACCTGTACCCCGGCCCGCTGCGAGGTCGTCCAGCTGGCGGGATCGGGCCAGCTGCCACGCGCTCCCGGCCTGCCGCTCGTCCGCGTCGGCCGCGGCTCGATCTTCTCGAAGGCGCCCTTCGGGGACCTGATCAGCTCGGAGACGTCGACCTCGATCCTGAGCTATTCGCAACGGTACCACCGGCCCGCGCAGCCGCCCTTCGTGCTCGCCGAAGGGGTCGGCGCGCTGGCCTCCGTCCCGTACCTGGCGGACGACTACCGCAGCTACGCCTGGCTCCTGCCTCTCGGTCCCGGCGCGGTGCACCCGTGGAGCTTCGATCGCTTCACGCGCGAGGTGACGGCCGCGCGCTCGACCCTCGCCTCGCACTCGCAGCTGTTCAGCCTGACCGCGCCGGAGGAGCAGCTCGCCGCCGCCAACCGGACCGGGCGCACCGGCGGACGCCGGCTCTTCCTCCTCGGCGGAGAAGCGGCGGCGCTCCTGCTCGCCTTCAGCGTGCTCACCGCCTCCGGCCTGCGCCGTGACGCCGAGGTGGGCCGTCGCCGCCTCACGTGGCTCGGTGCCCGTCGCTGGCAGCTCGCACTCGAGTCGACCGCCGAGGCGGCGGCGATCGCCGCGGTGGGGACGGCGGCGGGCTGGCTCGCGGGTGCCGCTCCCGCGGCGCTCGTCGCCCGGCGCCTCGGCTCGGGAGGAGAAGCGATCCTGGGTCATTCCGTGCTCTCCCCTCTCGGGCTCGCGGTCGCTCTCAGCCTGGCCGCGGTGGCGACGCTCGTCCTGCTCGCCTCGCTCTGGGCTCCGCCGCTCCGTCTCGGCGGCATCTCGCTCTCGCTGCTCGACATGGCCGCGCTCGGGGCGGTCGTCGCGATCGTGCTCGCGTTCGCGAGAGGATCGACCGGTGCCGCCGCGCTCGCGGACACGAGAGGGACGAGCGCGACATTGCTCCTGCTTCCGGGCCTATTCGTCTTCGTGGCAGCGGTGGTGGCGGCGAGAGTGATCGGGCTGCTCCCGCGGGTGCTCGAGCGACTCGGCCGGCGAGGGCCTGTCGCGAACCGGCTCGCGCTGCTGTCGCTTGCGCGCAGCCCCGGGCGAGCGGCGGCGGCGGTCGCGTTTCTCGTCGTCAGCCTCGGGCTGGCCCTGTTCGCGGGCGTCTATCGCTCGACGCTCGTTCAGGGTCAGCGAGACCAGGCCGCCTTCGCGTTCCCGCGCAGCGCGGTCGTCCAGGAGAACCTGGACAACCTCGTTCCGGTTCTGCGCGCCGCTCCGCTGGCGCGGTACGAGCGCCTGGGGGAGGCAGCGCCGGTCGTCCGGCTCGGCGGAAACGTTCCCGCCGGCTCTCCCTTCACGTTCATCGGCGTTCCCGCCCAGGCTCTCCCGACCCTCGCCGGCTGGCGCGCCGCTTTCTCCGGCGACTCCCTCGCGTCGCTCGCCGACCGCCTCGCTCCCGAAGAGCCGGTCGCTCTTCGCGGTGCGCGGCTCCCGCCTGGTGCGCGCGAGCTGCTCGTGCCGGCCGACGTCCAAGCCAACGTCCACGTCCGCGCCCAGATCGAAGCCCGCGACGGCACCTTCGTCTCCGTCCCGCTCGAGGAGGCCGGCCCAGGACTGCTGTCCGCCCGGGTCCCGGTGGAGGCCCGTGGCGGCAAGCTCGAAGCCTTCGCGTTCGAGCCGAGGAACACGCGCCTCTCGCTGGCGGCGAACTCGGTGAGGGGAGCGCAGCCCGAGGGCACCGGGAAGATCGTCCTCGGGCGGCCGCGCGCCGGCCCGCATCTGCTGCGAGTCGACTACTCCGCGTGGACGGGCACCGGCGGCCTGCGCGTGCGGGCCGGAGGCGGGCGCGCGACGCTCCGCTTCCTCGTCACGCCGGAGCTCGTGACGCGATTCCGTCTCCGGCAGCCGCTCGACGGCAGAGCCGTGCCGGTGGTCGTCTCCCTGGGGCTCGCTGCCGCGGCGGGCAGCGACCGCCTGCTTCCGGTCGACGTCCAGGGACGGCGCCTGCTGACGCGGGTCGTGGCGACCGCGAGCCGGTTTCCCTCGACCACCGGCGACTTCGTCGTCGCCGATCGCGAGACCTTGAGCTCGGCAATGAACGCGACCTACCCGGGTTCTGCGCCGGTGAACGAGATCTGGATCGACCCGAGGCCCGGCGAGAGCTCGTCCACTCTGGTCGAGACGCTTTCGCGGCCGCCCTTCGACGTGCTCCAGGTTCGCTCCCGGGACGCGCTCGAGCGCCGGCTCGCCGCCGACCCGCTCGCCCGGGGCTCGCTGCTCGCGCTCGCCGCGGCAGCGATCGTAGCGCTCGCCCTCGCGCTCGCCGGGCTCCTGTTCGAGATCGTCGCCGACCTGCGCGACGAGCGCGGCGAGCTCTTCGACCTCGAGGCACAGGGGGCGACGCCGTCGCTGCTCCGACGGCGCCTCCGCCTGCGCTCCCTCTTCGTCGTCCTGGCGGGACTGCTCGGCGGCCTCGCCACGGGGGCGGCGCTGAGCTCGCTCGTGATCGACCTCGTCAAGGTGACGGCGAACGCCACCGAGCCGGAGCCGCCGCTCGTGGCCTCACCCGGATGGGCGCTGCTCGCGATTGCGCTCGGCGCGTACGTCCTTGTGGCCGCCGTCGTCGTCACCGGAGTGACCCGGCACGCATTCAGCGCGCCAAGCGCAGGCCGGTTCGCGGAGGCAGGCTGGTGACGACAGCAGTCGAGCTGCGAGACCTCTTCCGCGTGTACTCGACGCCGGAGGGAGACGCCGCCGCCCTCCAGGGCCTCTCGCTCGACGTCGGAGAGCGAGAGCTCGTCGCGATCCTCGGCCCGAGTGGATCGGGGAAGACGACGCTGCTGCGCGCGGTCGCCGGCCTCGATCGCCCCTCCGCCGGCCGCATCCGGGTCTTCGGCATCGACCTCGGCGGGCTTGCCGCGCGGCAGCTGGGCGCCTACCGCGCCGAGCTGCTCGGCTACGCAGACCAGCATTACGGAGCGATGCTCGCCTCGGAGCTGCCGGCGCGCTCGCTCGTCGCCCTGCAGCTCGCGCTCCGTGGGACGCGTCGCCGCGAGCGGCTGGCCCGGGCAGACGCGTTGCTCGAGCGGGTGGGCCTGCTCGACCGCCGCGAGGCGCGCCCCGACGAGCTTTCAGGCGGAGAGCAACAGCGGGTAGCGGTCTGCGCCGCCCTCGCGCACAAGCCAAAGCTTCTGCTCGCGGACGAGCCGACCGGGGAGCTCGACGCCGTCAACGCGCGCCTCCTGTTCGAGCTGCTCGGAGAGCTCGCGCGAGAGGAGGGAACGACGATGCTGCTGGTCAGCCACGACCCGGCCTCCGCCGAGGTCGCCGACCGCGTCGTGACGATCCGCGACGGGCGGGTCGCGGGCGAGGCGGTGCGCGCACGAGGAGGCGAGAGCGAGGCGATCGTCGTCGGCCGCGGCGGCTGGCTGCGGCTTCCGGAGGAGTACCTACGCCGCGCCGGGATCCGCTCGCGGGCGACCGCTAGGCTCGAGCGGGACGAGATCGTCGTCCGGACTGCCGAGCCGACCGCCGCCGAGACCGGCGACGCGCGGCCGGGAATCGAGCCCCCACGGCTCCGGCCGGTGGTCGCCGAGGTGCGGGGATTGACGAAGACCTACCGCGGGCGGCCCGCGCTCACGGCCCTCGACGCGTCCTTCAGGGGCGGAAGGCTCTGCGCGGTCACCGGGCCCTCCGGCTCCGGCAAGACCACGCTTCTGCACCTGCTCGCCGGGCTCGAGCTGCCGAGCGAAGGCGACGTGCTCGTCGAAGGGATCGCGCTCTCGAGTCTCGACCGGGAAGGGCGCGCAGGGCTGCGCGCAGCGCGGGTCGCCTTCGTCGGCCAGGAGCCCGGGCTGACGCCGTTCCTGAGCGCCCGCGAGAACGTCGAGCTCGGGCTCGCGCTGCACGGCTCGTCCAGCGCGACGGCTCAGCAGGCGCAGGAGACGCTCGGAGCGGTCGGCCTCACCGAGCGGGCGCCGCAGCGAGTCTCACGGCTGTCGAGCGGCGAGCGCGAGCGGGTCGCGATCGCGCGGGCCCTCGTCCGCCGCTGCCCGCTGATCCTCGTCGACGAGCCGACGTCGCGCCTCGACGAGGCGAACGCGCTTTCGGTCGCGGCGCTCCTCGCACGGCTCGCGCGCGAGACGGGTGCGGCGGTCGTGTGCGCCACGCACGACCCCCTTCTGATCGAGCAGGCCGACGACGAGCTCGCGCTCGGAGCGCCGCTAGCCGGCGGCCTTGATCGCGCTGATCAGCGGGCGATCGTCTCCCTCGAGTAGGCGATCGAGCATCGTCTGTCCGCCGGCTAGCCCGACCCGCCGGCGCAGGAGCTCCTCGAGCTTCGCCGGGGCGAGCCCGGCCTCGCGGGCGGCGGCCAGCACCCTGGCGGCGTGAGGCCGCACCTCGCCTTCCTCGTCGAACTGCCAGGCGGGATACAGCCAATCGTCGGAGCCGGGAACGCGTGTCGCGAACAGCTCCCCGGAGCGCCGCCGGATCTCGAGCTCGACCGGCTCGACGCCGAAACGGGCGGCGAGCCACGGCCCCGTGAGGCCGCTATTGGGGTCGGTCGCCATGCGCTGGCCGGAGTTGTAACACCGCGTGCCCGCCGGGAGACGAAACCTGCGTGCAATCGACCACGAAAGGAGCAGCGATGAACTCCTCTACACGCAGACGAACGACGCCGGCAAGAACGAGGTGATCGCCTTCCGGCGATCCGAGAACGGCAACCTCAGCCTCCTCGGCCGCTACGAGACAGGAGGCAAGGGAAGCGGCAAGCCGCACCTTCCGTCGCAGAGCTCGATCGCGCTGAGCGGCGGCACGCTCTTCGTCACGAACGCCGGGAGCAACGAGCTGTCGCTGTTCTCGACCTCGGCCGACGGCCTGAAGCTCAAGGCGTGCGTCGCTTCAGGCGGCGAGACCCCGACGAGCGTCGCGGCGCACGGCGACCTCGCCTACGTCCTCAATGCGAGCGGGACCCCGAACGTCACAGGCTTCAAGATCGGCGAGGGGCGGCTCGACCGGTTGGCGACATATGAGCTCAGCGCCGACTCCGCCGATCCGGCCCAGGTCGCGTTCAGCCCGGACGGCAAGACGCTCGTCGTGACCGAGCGCGGAACCGACAGCATCAGCACGTTCTCGATTGGATCCGACGGGCGCGCCGAGGGCCCGAAGACGATTCCCTCTTCCGGGGCCACTCCGTACGGATTCGACTTCGCCTCGGACGGCTCGCTCGTCGTCACCGAGGCCTTCGGAGGCGAGGTCGGCGCGGCCGCGGCTTCGTCCTACAGGCTCGAGGGCGATTCCGCCCTCCGCCCGGTCAGCGCTTCGATCCAGAACACGCGCAGCGAGGTCTGCAGGGCGGCCGTGAGCAAGGACGGGCGGTTCGTCTACGTGACCAACTTCGGCGACGGGACGATCTCGCGCTACGCGATCGGCCGGGATGGGAGCCTGGAGCTCGCGGACCCGATCGCCGCGAGCACTGTGCTCGGCGAGAAGGGCGTGCGCGACGAAAGCCTCTCGGGCGACGGTCGCTTCCTCTACGCCCTCGACGCCGACGCGCAGCGCGTCTTCGGCTGGGCTGTCGAGGACGACGGCGCCCTGTCTCCTGTGGGAGACTTCGACGGCCTGCCCGCAACGGTTGCCGGGCTCGCCGCGAGCTGATGACGGGATTCGTCTCACGCGGTTTCAAGGGCCGTCGCCGAAGCGGCGGCCCTGAAGGCCGCGTTCCTCCGGGTCAGTACGTGACCGACGACTTTCCGGTGCTCTCCGCAGGGCCGACCCCACACACGCCGCTCGAGGACTGGAGCTTCACGATCCGCGGGGGCGGCGAGCCCGTGAGCTGGTCGTGGGAGGAGTTCCGGGCGCTCCCGAGCGAGACGGTGACGGTGGACATCCACTGCGTCACCAAGTGGTCGAAGCTCGACTCGGTCTGGGAAGGCGTTCGCGTCGACACGCTGCTCGAGGCCGTCGAGCACGACGCCGCCTATCTGACCGCATTCTGCGACGGCGGCTATACGACCAACCTGCCGATCGAGGACGTGACGGACGGCAAGGCCTGGGTCGCCTTCGACTTCGACGGCGAGCCGCTCGAGCCCGAGCACGGAGGCCCGGCCAGGTTGCTCGTCCCGCATCTGTACTTCTGGAAGAGCGCCAAGTGGGTGCGCGGGCTCGAGCTCCGAGACGAGGACGAGCCCGGCTTCTGGGAGTCGAACGGGTACCACATTCGCGGCGACCCGTGGCTGGAGCAGCGGTACTGGGGCGACTGACCTGGCAGATCGCCGAGGTCGCGGGCACGGTCGAGGAGACGCCCCGCGTCAAGACGATCGCGCTGGAGGCGGAGAG
>WNFU01002287.1_pt1 | contig 27963 bp, 27 predicted proteins | sample 5400121 | NCBI WGS metagenome assembly WNFU01 (sample SAMN13153360, study PRJNA577476) | soil metagenome | isolation source: 100 cm soil or saprolite under grassland replicate 1 | place: USA:California | collected 2016-06-15 | reverse complement strand
CGCAGGTCAGCGGTGCCGGGGCTGGTGAAGCAATCGGAATCTCCTAGAGAAACGATTATCGCTGCTAATCCCATTCATGCACGAAGTTTCGCTGTATGCTCTAGAGCCATGTATGTGAAGACGACGACACGGAAGGTCAAGGGCGGGGAGATCCGCTACCTGCACCTGGCGCACAACGAGTGGGACGCGGCGAAGAGCCGGTCGGTGCCGAAGCTGCTCTACAGCTTCGGCCGGGAGGACCAGCTGGACCAGGACGCGGTGCGGCGGCTGGTCGCGTCGCTGGCCCGGCTGCTGGATCCCGCCGACGCGCTGGCGGCCACGGCAGAGGGGGAACTGGCCTTCACCGAGTCGCGACCGTACGGCGGCGCGTACGTGCTGGACGTGCTGTGGAACCGGCTCGGCATCGGATCGATCCTGACCGGGCTCCGGGCGTCCGGGCGGGGCCGGCCGCGGGACGCGGCGGCTACCGAGCGGGTGCTGTTCGGGCTGGTCGCCAGCCGGGCGCTGGCCCCGTCGTCAAAGCTGGCAGCCGCGGAATGGATGAGCCGGGACGTGCACATCGACGGGCTCGGCGAGGTGACCGATGACGCGTGCTACCGGGCGATGGACTGGCTGCACGCGGTGCGCGGCGAACTGGAGAAGCAGGTGTACTTCGCCGTCGCGGACCTGCTCAACCTCGAGGTGGACCTGCTGTTCTTCGACACCACCTCGACGTACTTCGAGCTTGAGGACGCCGATGAGGAGGTGGCCCGGAACTGGCGCGGGGAGCGGGCATCCGGCGAGGATGCCGACCCGGATAAGGCAGCAGGGTTCCGGACGCACGGCAAGTCCAAGGACAGCCGGGATGACCTGCCGCAGATCGTGATCGGGCTGGCTGTCACCCGGGACGGGATCCCGGTCCGGTGCTGGTGCTGGCCGGGGAACACCGCGGACTCAGCGCTGATCCGGCAGGTGAAAGACGACCTGCGGGAGTGGGTCCTGGGGAAGGTCATCTGGGTCGCTGACCGCGGGTTCTCCTCGGCGGAGAACCGCCGCTACCTCCAGCGTGGCGCCGGCGGCTACATCATCGGCGAGAAGCTGCGCTCGGAGTCCCCGCTGGTCAAGGCGGCGCTGTCCCGGCAGGGCCGTTACCAGCAGGCCGCCGGGAACCTGCGGGTCAAGGAAGTGCGGATCGCCGGCGCGGGCGACCGGTTCGTGATCTGCCACAACCCGGACGCCGCCACCCGTGACGCGGCCATCAGGGACCGGCTCGTCGGCAAGCTGGAGGAGACCATCGCCGGATCAGACGCGCTCACCGCAGCCAAGCGGGCGGAGCTGCGCGGGAAGATCTCCATGATGCCGGGCCTGAACCGGTTCCTGCGCGTAACCCCCGGCGGGCTGCTGCGCATCGACAAGGCGAAGATCGAGACCGAGGCGAACCTGGACGGCAAGTACCTGCTGCGCTGCGCCGACCCCGAGCTATCCGCCGAGGACATCGCGCTTGGCTACAAGCAGCTCCTGGAAGTCGAGCGCGGCTGGCGTGACATGAAATCCGTCCTGGACCTGCGGCCGGTCTACCACAGGCTCGAAGAACGCATCCGCGCCCACGTCCTGCTGTGCTGGCTCGCCCTGCTCCTGGCCCGCCTCGCCGAGACCCGCGCCGGGCAGACCTGGCCCGTCATGCGCCGCGAACTCGACCGCATCCACCTGGGCACCTTCACCGGCCCGGCAGGGAACTTCCGGCAGCGCACCGAACTGTCCAAGCCCGCCCGCGATCCAGCATCGACCCCCCGCGCAAGATCCACGAGCTCACTCCCGGCGCTTGACCCTTCCACCGCCGCCCAGCCGCACGCGCCTAGAGAAACGCCCAGCGGCCCACCAGCCTGCCATTTCCCCAGGTCGCGGACATGATCATTGCTCTAGGCGCAGCGAATTACGCGGAACTCAGGTATGACTGACCCGCGGCGACCCGTGACGACCACCGACGCCGGGATCCCGGCGCCGAGCGACGAGCACTCCCTCTCAGTCGGCCCCAATGGCCCGCTGCTGCTGCAGGACCACTACCTCGTCCAGAAGATGGCGCAGTTCAACCGCGAGCGTGTGCCCGAGCGTGTGGTGCACGCCAAGGGCGGCGGGGCGCATGGCTACTTCGAGGTCACCGAGGACGTGACGCCGTGGACCAGGGCCGCCTTCCTCGCCCAGGTCGGCAAGCGCACCCCGGTGTTCGTGCGCTTCTCCACCGTCGCGGGCGAGCTGGGCTCAGCAGACACCGTGCGCGACCCGCGCGGGTTCGCCATCAAGCTCTACACCGAAGATGGCAACTACGACCTGGTCGGCAACAACACGCCGATCTTCTTCGTCCGCGATCCCCAGAAGTTCCAGGACTTCATCCACTCCCAGAAGCGCATGCCCGATACCAACCGGCGCTCCAACAACGCGCAGTGGGACTTCTGGTCGCTGTCGCCGGAGTCCATGCACCAGGTCACGTTCCTGATGAGCGACCGCGGCACGCCGCGCACCTGGCGCAATATGAACGGCTACGGCAGCCACACCTTCATGTGGTGGAACGCCGCCGGCGAGAAGTTCTGGGTCAAGTACCACTTCAAGACCGAGTCCGGCATCGAGTGCTTCAGCGACGGCGAGGCCGCCGCCATGGTCGCCGAGGAGCCGGATTACCACCTCCGTGACCTGTTCGAGCACATCCGCCGGGGCGGTGAGGCCGCCTGGCGCCTCGAGATGCAGATCATGCCGTTCGAGGAGGCGGCGGACTACCGCTTCAACCCGTTCGACCTGACGAAGGTGTGGCCGCACGGCGACTACCCGCCGGTGACGATCGGTCGCATGGTGCTCAACCGCAACCCGGAGAACTATTTCGGCGAGGTGGAGCAGGCGGCCTTCGAGCCGGCCAACATGGTTCCCGGCATCGGCCCGAGCCCGGACAAGATGCTGCTCGGCCGGCTGTTCAGCTACCCGGACACGCACCGGCACCGCATCGGCCCCAACTACCAGCAGCTCCCGGTCAACCAGCCCAAGGTGCCGGTGCACAGCTACAACAAGGATGGCGCCATGCGCTACCGGCACAATGGCGACCAGCCGGTCTATGCGCCGAATAGCTACGGCGGCCCGCGGGCCGACCCTGGGAGCTACGGCGAGCCGCCGGGGATGGAGGTCTCCGGTGAGATCGTGCGTAGCGCCTACCGGCTCCACCGCGAGGACAACGATTACGTCCAGCCTGGCAACCTGTGGCGCGACGTGCTCTCCGACGCCGACCGCGACCATCTGGTGTCCAACGTCGTCAAGCACATGAGCAACGAGGTCGAGCTCGCCGTTCAAGCCCGAGCGCTGGAGCGCTGGCGCCAGGTCGACCCCGAGCTCGGCGCCCGCATCGCCAAGGGCATCGGCAACGGGCACGCCGGCTAGGCGGCCGCGGGACTCCACCTTCAGCGAAGGCGATGGCCAGGGCCTGCTGAGCGCCCTGGCCATTCCCTGCCGCCAGCCCAGCTCGCGCCTGGCCTTGGCGTTGGTCGGGCGAGCCGAACGCGCGCCGTGCAACCATGGTGCGGGTCGCGCCCCGGGGACCAAGGAGGATGACGGTGGCCACCACCTTGCGGCTGGCACAGGAGCCCGACGCGGACGCGCTGCTCGCCCGCGACCCGCTTGCGCTGCTGGTCGGCATGCTGCTCGACCAGCAGTTTCCAATGGAGCGCGCCTTCGGGTCGCCGTACCTGCTCACGCAACGGCTCGCTGTCGACAGCCTCGACGCGAGCGCGATCGCGGCGCACGACCCGGACGCGTTCGCGAAGGTGATGGCCGGGCCGCCCGCCCTGCATCGCTATCCGGGGGCCATGGCCGGACGGGTGCAGGCGCTGTGCCGCAAGGTCGCCGAGGAGTGGGGCGGTGACGCGGCCGAACTGTGGCGCACCGCCGACACCGGCCGCGAGCTGCTGGCGCGGCTGCGGGGCCTGCCCGGCTTCGGCGAGCAGAAGGCGCGGATCTTCGTCGCCCTGCTCGGCAAGCAGCTCGGCGTACAGCCATCCGGCTGGCGCGAGGCGGCGGGCCCGTACGGCGAGGAGGACAGCCACCGGTCCGTCGCCGACGTCACCGACGCCGACAGCCTCGCCGAGGTGCGCGCCTTCAAGCAGGCGGCCAAGCAGGCCCAGCGCGGTCGTTGAGCGGGTCGGTCCGCCCGCGACGCACGGTTGGAGCAGTTGGGCGCTGCGCGCGTGCGCACCGCGGCGATGTATGTATGTAAGAGATGTCGATCGGTGATTTTGATACAATTGCGTCTCTCTCGGAACTTGGGAGCCGCAGATCAGAGGCTGACAGCAGGCACGCGGGAGAACGCTGGCGGCGGTGGGGATGACGCAGCGGTACCTTGGCGGTGAATTGTCGCTGCTCCTGGCGCGATTGCAGGCGCTCGCAACGGATGAGACGTCCGTGCGTGACGTCGCAGGCCTGCGTTACGCGGCGGAGTCGGAGCCGCTCACAGTACTGACCTCTGTGGTGGTGCGCGCGATGGCGCTGACCGACACTCTGTGCTGGGACTCCCTGCGACGGGGAGACATCGCGGCGTTCACCTGCCAGGCGGCGATCTGTGGTGAACTGTGTGAGTTCGGTGTCTGCGCCGGCTTGCTCGAAGAGGACGATCTCATCTGACGTCGCCCGCGCCGGCCTGTTGGGCCCTGTAGTGGTCCACCTGGGCGGGGCCGGCCGGCCTTCCTCACAGCCGGCCCCGCTCGAGTGTCGGCTCGAGCCGGTTACTCAGCCTGGCCGAACGCCTTGATCTCCTCCATCTCCTGTGGGGATAGCTCGCGTGGGACCTCGCCATGGGCCACCTTCTCGCTCTGGACGTGGTGGCGGATGTCATCGACGATTTCGGGGTTCGCCAGCGTGGTCACGTCGCCGACGTCGGCGAAGTTGGAGACCGCAGCGATGACTCGGCGCATGATCTTCCCGGAGCGAGTCTTGGGCATGTCCGAGACGATCCAAACGTTCTTCGGCCGCGCGATCTTGCCGATCTCAATCTCGATCGCCTTGGCCACCTTCTCCTCGATGTCCCTGCTGAGCGTGACCCCTGGCTTCAGCGCCACATATATCTCGACGGCTCGGCCGCGGAGCTCGTCGATGACCGGGACCGCGGCGGCCTCGGCGACCTCCTCGACGGTGATGCTCGCCGACTCGAGCTCCTTGGTTCCCAGCCGGTGCCCGGCCACGTTGATCACGTCGTCGACCCGGCCGAGGATCCGGAAGTAGCCGTCGGCCGCCCGAACAGCACCGTCACCGGCGAAGTACGGCCAGTCGCGCCAGTCCTTGCTCTCCCTGTCCCGGCAGTACTTCTCGTAGTAGGTCTGCACGAACCGCTCCGGCTGGCCCCAGATCGTCTGGAAGATGCCAGGCCAGGGGTTACGGATGCAGATGTTGCCGGCGCGGCCGCTTCCGGCCTCGACCTCCTCGCCTTGTTCGTCGTAGATCACGGGATAGATCCCGAGGACCCCCGGGCCGCAGCTCCCGGGCTTCATCGGCAGCAGGGCGGGCAGGGTGCTGCCCAGGAAGCCGCCGTTCTCGGTCTGCCACCAGGTATCGACGATGACCGCCTCGCCCTTCCCGACGGTATCGTAGTACCAGCGCCAGACGTCCGGCTCGATCGGCTCGCCCACCGTGGTCATGTGCTTGAAGTGGTAGTTGTACTTCTTCGGCTCGTCCGGGCCGAGCTTGCGCAGCATGCGGATCGTCGTGGGCGCGGTGTGGAAGATGTTCACCCCGAGCCGCTCCGCGATCCGCCAGGGACGACCGGGATCCGGATAGACGGGCACGCCCTCGTAGGTAGTCTTCCATGAGCTCGTCGACGAAGTAGTCCCGGCCGTCAACCATCGGGCTGTTCGACGCGTACTGGCCGGGGTGCCGCCGCCAGACCAGCACCTTGTCGACCTCGACGCCCTCCTCACGGGCCCTCGCCACCGCCTCGTCGGCCTTGGTCTTGTGGTCGATCAGCTCGCCGTTGCGGTAGTAGCCGTCCATCGTCACCAGGATGCGACTCTGCGAGTCGGCGATCCGGCCTCCGCATGCCGCACCGCTGAATCCGCCGAACACCTCGGAGTGGATGACGCCGAGGCGGGCGCAGGCCAACTTCCAAAACGGCGGGTTGCTGGTGTCCAGCGTCGTGTGCCAATAGGCATCCCAGTCGAGCAGGTCCGCGTATTCCTTGAAGCACTCAGGGAAGTGCTCCTCGCTGAACCGTTCGAAGATGGCGGGGTCGGTGGCGTTGGCTTGGCCGATGAACTTTGCAGGAGCGGGGGTAGTAGTCCTCCTCGCGCCAGTGAACGGCGATCTGCGCCTCAGAGACCTCCATCTCCCGTCCTGCTGCCATGCCTCGACCTCCTCGTCGACTGACGCATCCTTGACGATCGCCTGTGCCGTGAGCTCGAGTGGGACGGGGAACTTGCTCCCATCACGCGCACAAGCACATGGACGATATCCTCACCTGTCCCTCCGCGGGCTCCATCCCGTCGCTCATCGCAGCTCCTTGCGGGCTTGCCGTCGGCCACGCATGTGGCAGCGCGGGGATGACATCCCCGCGCTGCACACACCCCAACCGCGCTATGCGTGGCGCAGCGGTCGCACCGGCACCACCTCACGCCCGAAGGTGAAGTTGGTCACCCCGGCGAATGACGCATACCACGCCGCCACCGCGGTGGCCAGCCCCAGCCAGCCGCCGAGCTTGGAGATCGTGTCGTTGCCGGCCGCATCCCCGATCCCGAGCAGAACGAACGTGATCCACAGCAGCAGGAACACCACCATCACCGCGGTGTTCGTTCTGAACGAGGCGATCCACATGTAGAAGGTGAAGATCCCCCAGGCGATCAGGTACAGGCCGACCGCTGTCGCCGGGACCCCCTCGGCAAAGAACGTGACAAACGCCCAGAAGGAGATCCAGAACGCGCCGTAGGAGCTGAAGGCTGTCGCGCCGAAGGTGTTGCCCTTCCTGAACTCCCACATGCCGGCGAGGAGCTGGGCCCCGCCGCCATAGGCCAGCGCGAGCCCGAGGACGACCGGCTCGCCCGCCTCGCCCACCAGCCCAGCGTTGAACATGCTGAGCACGAAGGTGGTGAGAGCAAAGCCGGCCAACCCAAGCGGTGCCGGGTCGGCGATGGACGCTGCCGTGACGTCCACCGTTGGCGGCGCAGCCCTGGTAGGGCCGTTGGTCGTCCGCACAGCCTCGACGTCATCTGCCATCGGAGCGCCTCCCTTGCGCATCCGGCTTGCGGGAAGTCCCGCCTAGAACAAATCGTGCGCTGCTGACATGTTTCGGTCAAGTTTATTGGGTCAGCTCAATTGGACTACTTACATGATGTCTTGTGGTCGCCGAGCGTCGCGCTCGGGTTCACGGGTCAGCTCGGCGCGGACGAAGCAGCCGGCCAGGTGGTCGTCGACCACGCCGCACGCCTGCATCATGGCGTACACGGTGGTCGCGCCGACGAATCGGAAGCCGCGCCGCTTGAACTCCTTGGCCAGCGCGGCCGACTCTGGGGTCGACGCGGGCAGCGCGCGCGACGAGGGCGGGGCGGGGCGGGGCGGCGGAGCGTGCGCCCAGACCAGCTCCGCGAGCGTGGTGTCCCCGAGCGCCAGCATGGCCCGCCCGTTGGCGATGGCCGCCTCGATCTTGGCTCGACTGCGGATGATCGAGGCGTCCCGGAGCAGCCGCGTCACGTCCGCCTCGCCGAAGGCCGCCACCTTGGCGGGCTCGAAGTTCGCGAAGGCGAGACGAAAGGCCTCGCGCTTGCGCAGGACGGTCAGCCACGACAGGCCCGCCTGGAACCCCTCGAGGCAGAGCTTCTCGAACAGACGCACGTCGTCGTGTACCGGCCGGCCCCACTCGGCGTCGTGGTAGGCGACGTACTCGACAGTCGCCCCGGACCAGGCGCAGCGCAGGCGCCCGTCCGGACCGCGGCGCAGGTCGTCGGGCGGCCGCTCGTCAACAGGATCGGTCATGACAGCCATACGATAGCCGGCCCTACGGACAAAGGATCATCGGCCGGCCGCCGGCCGTCGCGGGCAGTGGAAACCCAGGGGCAGGGGCGCTGGCGGTTGCGGTAAGGTGCGAGCGCGAGCAGCGACGAACACAGGAGAGGTCCAGCTCATGGCGCGAGATGCGCAGGCGCGACCGGCGGCTGCGGAGTCGAGGGAGCATGCCGAGCGCCTGCACCGGCTCCGGCACAGCTCAGCGCACATCATGGCGCAGGCCGTTCGCGAGCGGTTCCAGCGGGGGGGGAAGGTCAGCCTCGGGGTCGGCCCGGCCACGGCTGACGGCTTCTACTACGACTTCCTGCTGCCGCGCACGCTCAGCGACGACGACCTCGGCTGGATCGAGGAGCGCATGCGGCAGATCATCGCGGGAGGCTACCCCTTCGTGATGCGCGAGCTGCGCCCGGAGGAGGCGTCCGAGCTCCTCGCCGACGAGCCCTTCAAGCTCGAGCTGATCGACGGCATCGTCGCCGGCAACGTCGACGACAACGGCGAGCCCCTGCCGCCCGACCAGGCGACCGCGCTGACGGTGTACCAGCACGACGATTTCGTCGACCTGTGCCGGGGTCCGCACGTGGACAGGACCGACGACATCGACCCGGACGCGCTCAAGCTGCTCGGCGTGGCCGGCGCCTACTGGCGCGGCGACGAGCGCCGCCCGATGCTGCAGCGGATCTACGGGACCGCCTGGGAGACTCCAGAGGAGCTCGAGCAGTTCCTGTGGCGTCGGGAGGAGGCCGAGCGGCGCGACCACCGCCGGCTCGGACGCGAGCTGGAGCTGTTCCACCTGGACCCGACCGCGCCGGGCATGCCGTACTGGCTGCCAAGGGGGACCAAGCTTCTCAACCTCCTGCTCGACTTCTGGCGACGCGACCACGAGGCGCGCGGCTACCAGGAGATTTCCTCGCCGCTGGTGAACGAGCGGTCACTGTGGGAGACCTCGGGCCATTGGGACCACTACAAGGACAACATGTTCCTGATCCCGGTGGACGAGCACACCACCTACGGGCTCAAGCCGATGAACTGCCCGAACGCGATGGTGGTCTACAACCTCAAGGTGCGCAGCTACCGCGATCTGCCGCTGCGGCTGTCCGACTGCGACATCCTGCACCGCAACGAGCGCTCCGGGACCCTGCACGGCATGCTGCGCGTGCGCCGCATCCAGCAGGACGACGCCCACATCTTCGTCGCCCCCGAGCAGATCCGCGATGAGTACAGGCGCATCTTCGACATCTGCGACTACTACTACTCGATCTTCGGCCTGCGCTACGAGCTGCGCCTCGGTACCCGGCCGGACGACTACATCGGTGACCTCGAGACCTGGGAGCGGGCGGAGGCCGCGCTGCGCTCGATCCTCGACGAGCGCGTCGGCGAGGGCCGCTACCACGTCGAGGAGGGCGACGGCGCGTTCTACGGGCCAAAGATCGACATCGTCATGTACGACGCGCTCGGCCGTGAGTGGCAGATGGGCACCATCCAGCTCGACTTCCAGCTGCCGCGGCGCTTCGACTGCACCTACGACGACCGCGACGGTCAGCGCAAGACCCCCGTGGTCATCCACCGGGTCATCTACGGGAGCCTGGAGCGGTTCATCGGCATCCTGATCGAGCACACCGCCGGCGCGTTCCCGCTGTGGCTGTCGCCGGTCCAGGTCAAGGCCATCCCGGTGCGGCTGGAGCAGAGCGACTACGCGGAGGAGGTGGCCGCGGCGCTGCGCGACAGCGGCTTCCGCGTGGAGGTCGACCACGAGGACACCGCGCTGTCGGCCAAGATCCGCCGCGCGCAGCTCGAGAAGACCCCGGTGATGCTGGTCCTCGGCCAGCGCGAGGTGGACCAGCGCACGGTCAGCCCGCGCCTGCGCAGCGGCGAGAACCTCGGCGCGATGCCACTCGACAAGCTCCTGGACCTCATGCGCCACGCCGTCACCACCAAGGCCTATAGCCTGGAGGAGCTGGCCCGCGAAGCGGGCACAGCGCCCCGCGCGGGTTAGCCGTCGGTCCGGCTGGCACGGCGCTCAGCCACCCAGACGCCGAGCGCCGGGTCGCCGGCCTCCTCGGCCGCCACCTCTGAGGCGTCGAAGTACGCCAGCGCCGCCGGCTCGTCCAGCTCCCACAGCAGCAGACCGAGGTGGCCACCCAGCCTGGCGGCCACCCGCGCGAGCCGGCGCCGCTCGGCGACCCGCTGGCGCCGCCCCAGCGCCACGCGCACCGCTCGGTAGTGCCTTGCTATGTCCGCCAGCGGCGCCGTGGACGGGGCGCTCGCCGCGGTGCACACCCACTGCAGCCGCTCGGCGGAGCGCTCCAGCAGCGCCAGCGTCTCCTGGCTCACGCCGCTCGCGGTCAGCGCCTGCACCATCGCCAGCGGCTCGCCATCCAGCGGCTCGGGGACCAGCGGTGCCGGCTGCGGTCGGCCGTGGACCTGGCGGCGGCCGGGCTGTCCTGGTCGGTGGCTGTAGTCGTGGCCGTAGCCGAGCAGGTCGGGGCGGGTCTGGTAGACCTGGCAGAGCCGGTCGAGGTGCTCCTTGCTGGGGTCGCGCTCGCCGATCTCCCAGCGCCACAGCATGCTCTCGTCGACGGAGGGGTCGCCGGTTCGCCGCAGCCGGTCCAGCAGCTCCGAGCGGCGCCAGCCCTTGGCGAGCCGCCATGCCCACAGGCGGGTGATGCCGGCCAGCTCCACGATCTCGGCGGCGATCTCCTCGGATGGGCGGCCCTGGGCGCGGCGCGCCGCGGCGAGCTCCGCTACCTCACGCCGCCGCCCCTCCGGCAGGCTGGCCCGCGCCATGCCTTCCCTCCTTGCGCTCAGTGCTGCTGTTCTGTGTCGCACGGAATCTAAGTATTGGGACTGTTGGACGTCAACGCGATTACGGACGCCCGGGACTGGGACCACCAGTCCCACAGCCCTTCCGCGTCGACCGCGGCGGCGGAGCTACCAGGTGGCCCAGCCCGCGCGCTGGATGAGCTCGCCAAGGCGGCTGGCGAGGGCGTCGAGGGAGAAATTGCGCCGGGCGACGGCGTAGTTGTGCTCGAGCAGGTCGCGGTCGGGGCGCTCCAGCCAGGCACGAAGGGGGGCGGGATCATCCGCGGGGAACCACTCGAACCCGAAAGCCACCAGCTCGTCCACGATCGGGAAGCGGCCGACCGCGAGCGGCTTGCGGTACAGCGCCGACTCGATCAGGGGCAGGCCGAAGCCCTCCCAGGTCGAGGGATACGCCACAGCGTCCGACGCGTCGTAGGCGTCCGTCATGTCGAGGCCTTCCGGGATGCCGCGGCGCACGTCGCAGCGGGCACCGGCGAGCACCCGCTCCAGGGTGGGCCCGTAACCGTCCTCCGCCGGCCCGGTCAGCCAGTAGGTCGCGCCCAGCGCCTCGGCCAGGCGCAGCCCGCCGGGAACGTTCTTGCGCGCGATCGCGCGCGTCGGCTGCAGCAGCAGGAGGGCGTCCGGCGCCACGTCCAGCAGGTCGCGGGCACGCTTCCCGTCGCCGGTCTCCGGTGGCAGCACGCTGTTGTAGACGGTCATCGCCTCGATGCCGCGCCCGGCCAGCTCCCGGCGGCTCAGCTCGTTGATGGTCACGTGTCGCCAGCTCGGGTCGTCGGGCGGCCACGGCCCCAGGTCCTCGAAGCCCGTTCGCTGCCAGGGGAAGTCATGATGGTGCAGGATCGCGGGGCGGCCCTTGAGGCAGTGCGCCACCACATCGGCCGCGCCCCGGTTGAGCGGCAGCGAGCAGATGTTCTCGACCACGAAGATGTCCGCCTCCGCCAAGGCGGCATCGAGCTCCTCTGGCGTCGGCGGCGTCAGAGCGTCGAGCGCCAGGCCGGGCACCAGGCGATCGGCGGTGCCCTGGCCGGCAACCGTGCACACACGGAAGCCAAGGAGCCCGAACGCGATCTCCCAGGCGGCGGCGGCGACGGATACCCCGTCGGCCTCGCCCAGGCGCGCGGAGATGAAGCACACGGTCGGCTGGGTCATGGCGGAGGGCGGGTGGAGCTGTAGGCCGCGGGACCAAGCTCAGCGGCGCTGTAGGTCCTCACAGCCGGTACGACAGGACGATCATGCTCTTGAGTGTTACCGAGAGGCGTCGGGTGCGCCAGCCCCTCTCACAGCGACACGAACTACGCGAAAAGGTTGCCCCGCGGCGGTAAGGTTATGCACCGAAGGCTGAGCGGCCGCGGTACCGCCGCCGGCGGGGACGCCAGAGGGAGCGGGAGCGAGATTGAGAGTCGTGCGCTACGCCAGCCCGGCCGGCGCCAAGGTCGGGTACCTGGAGGGCGACCTGATCGTGCCGGTGGGCGCGGGCGAGGGGCGGCCAGGTCTCGAGGCGGTCCTCGACCTCGCCATGGGCGCCACGCGCGAGCCGGACGGGCGGCCCGCGCCGGCCGGCGAGCCCGTGTTGCTCGAGGGCGCCACCCTGCTCGCGCCCATCGCCGAGCCGGCCTCGGTGCGCGACTTCTATGCCTTCGAGCAGCACGTGCGGACCGCCCGCTCGCGCCGCGGGCTGGAGATGCACCCGGACTGGTACGAGCTGCCGGTGTTCTATTTCTCCAACCCCGCCGCCATCGTGGGCCCTGGGGACCCGGTGACCGCGCCGCCGCGCTCGGCCGAGCTGGACTACGAGCTCGAGGTCGCCTGCGTGCTCGGCACGGATGGACGCGACGTCCGCGCCGAGGACGTCGACGAGCTGGTCGCGGGCTTCATGATCATGAACGACTGGTCGGCCCGCGACGTCCAGCGCCGCGAGATGCAGCTGTCGATGGGCCCGGTAAAGGGCAAGGACTTCGCCACCTCGCTCGGCCCCCACCTGGTCACAAGGGACGAGTTCGCGCCGCGGGGCCTGCGCGAGGTGCCGCATGCCGCCATGGTCGCGCGCGTGAACGGTGTCGAGTACACCCGCTCCAACCTGGACACGCTGTGGTGGAGCTTCGCCGAGATGGTGACCTACGCCGCCGAGGCGGCTCCGGTGCGGCGCGGCGACGTGATCGGCTCCGGGACCTGTGGCACCGGCTGCATCCTGGAGCTGGCCCTGGTGCACGGCGCCGAGAAGTATCCCTACCTCACCCCGGGCGATGAGGTGGAGCTGGAGGTAGAGGGACTCGGCGTGCTGGCCAACCGGGTGGTCGCCAGCGACGCGCCCGCCTTCCAGCCCGATCCCCAACGCGTCCGCCCGCGCCTCAGGCCGTGACGACTCCGAGGAGGTCCGATGACCGCACCTGGCGACCACCGACGCTCACGCCTGGTTGCCGCGGCCGAGCGCATCCGCAAGGCCGCGCCCGCCGTCCCGGACGAGGCCCGCACCTCACCTGACCCGGAGACCGGCGAGCGGTGGGACCGCGGTCAGGTCCTGGCGCACGTGGCCGAGATCCTGCCGTACTGGACGCGGCAGGCCGAGCTGGTCGTCGAGCGGGGCGGCGGCGTGCCGTTCGGGCGTGTCAAGTCCGACCCCGAGCGAATCGCGGTCATCGCGCGCGACCGCCACGACGACCCGGCGCGCCTGCTCGAGCGCATGGACCAGGGAGTCCGCGACATGGTCGCGCTGCTCGACCGGCTCGACGACGAGGCCCTGGCGCGCACCGGCACGCATGAGCGCCTGGGCGAGATGACCGTTGCGGGGATCATCGACCGTTTCCTGGTGGAGCATCTGGAGGAGCACGCCGACCAGCTGGAGGAGGGTCCGCGCTGAGCGGGTGACCCCAGCGGGTCCTGCCGCGGCGAGGGTGCGTCGGTCCCCTCCCGGGCGGCATAGCGTGGGGCACGGGTTGCGGCGGGACCGTCCGGAGGCGTACCAAGTCGTCATGAGCAATATGAGCAATGAGCTTGTCTATGACGTGACCGAGGCCGACTTCGAGGCCAAGGTCGTGCAGCGGTCCTATCAGGTCCCCGTGGTGGTGGACTTCTGGGCCGACTGGTGTGCCCCCTGCCGGACGCTCGGCCCGATGCTGGAGCGCGCGGTGCTCGCCCGCAACGGAGCGGTCGAGCTGGCGCGTGTCGACGTGGACCAGGCGCCGCAGCTCGCCGCCGCCTTCGGGGTCCAGGGCATCCCGGCGGTCAAAGCGGTGGTCGACGGCCGGCTGGTCGACGAGTTCGTGGGCGCGCAGCCGGCCCCCGTGGTCGAGCAGTTCATCGAGGCGCTCGTGCCGAGCCAGGCCGATCGGGACGTGGCGGAGATCGCCGACCTCGAGCCCGCCGCCGCCGTGGAGCGCTATCGCGAGATCCTCGACGGCGACCCGGACAACGTGGGCGCCAGGGTGGGGCTCGCGCGGCTGCTGCTGGATCGCGGTGATCCTGGCGAGGCCATCGAGGTGCTCCGTCCGGTCGAGCACGACCCGGAGACGTTCGAGCCGCTGGCCCGCGCCCGCCTGGCCCTCGAGGCGTCCGACCCCGGCTCGTCGTTCGCCGCGGCGGCGCGGCAGGCCACTGACGGCGAGCCCGAGAAGGCTCTGGCAGAGCTGCTGGCCGTTGTCCGTGAGGGTCCGGGGGAGCGCCGCGAGCAGGCCCGCGAGCTGATGCTGGACCTCTTCCGCCTCCTCGGCGACGACCACCCGCTGTCCCGCCGCTACCGCCGCGACCTCACCACCGCCCTGTTCTAGGCCGTCCGGCAGGTGTCAGCCTGGCCCGTGGCCGGGCGCCGGCGGGCCCGCACTCGAGGGGGAGCCTGGCGACCACCCCGGACGCCCGCCGATTCGTGCCCGCCTGGGGGAATCGCGTTGCTCGCGCTCCGGACAGCCGGGTAGGCTCGCAGTGGATCACCCCCCGGGAAACGCCCGGGGCGGACGCAGATCGAGGAGGCGCGCCAGCCGTGGCCAACCAGGCCGTGCTCACCCCCCAGGGGAAGGATTTTCCCCAGTGGTACCAGGACGTCATCGCTCGCGCCGAGCTGGCGGAGAACGGCCCTGCCCGGGGGACCATGGTCATCCGACCGTGGGGGTACGCCATCTGGGAGCTGATGCAGGCCGACATGGACCGCCGCATCAAGGCCACCGGCGTGCAGAACGCCTACTTCCCGCTGTTCATCCCCATGAGCTTTCTCGAGAAGGAGGCTGAGCACGTCGAGGGCTTCTCGCCCGAGCTGGCGGTGGTCACCTACGGCGGGGGAGAGCAGCTCGCCGAGCCGCTGGTGGTGCGGCCCACCTCCGAGACGGTGATCAATCACCTGTTCGCCAAGTGGATCCAGGGCTACCGGGACCTGCCGCTGCTCATCAACCAGTGGGCCAACGTGGTGCGCTGGGAGCTGCGTCCGCGGCTGTTCCTGCGCACCACCGAGTTCCTCTGGCAGGAGGGCCACACCGCCCACGCCACCTACGAGGAGGCGCAGGCCGAGACCATGCAGATGCTCGAGGTCTACCGCGCCTTCATGGAGGAGACCCTGGCGATGGCGGTGGTGACCGGCGAGAAGTCGGCAAGGGAGCGCTTCGCCGGCGCCGACCGCACCTTCACGTGCGAGGGGCTGATGCGCGACGGCAAGGCCGTGCAGATGGGCACCAGCCACAACCTCGGCCACAACTTCGCCCGCGCCTTCGACATCACCTACCTGTCGGCCAAGGGCACGCGCGAGCACGTGGCCACGACCTCGTGGGGGACGTCGACCCGCATGGTGGGCGCGATGATCATGGCCCACGGCGACGACCACGGCCTGCGGCTGCCACCGGCTGTCGCCCCGCACCAGGTGGTGCTGCTGGCGCTGACCGACGGCGAGCCCGCGCGGGTGGTCGACAAGCTGGCGGAGGAGCTGCGCGCCGAGGGCGTCCGCGCCCACGTGGACAACCGCTTCCACCTCTCGTTCGGCCGCCGCTCGGTCGACTGGGAGCTCAAGGGCGTGCCGGTGCGCATCGAGCTGGGGGAGCGCGAGCTCGCCGCCGGGCAGATCACCCTGGTCCGGCGGGACGAGCGCTCCAAGCGTCCCGAGCCGATGGACCGCGCCGTCCGCGCCGCCCGCGAGCTGCTCGACGAGCTGCAGCGCTCCCTGTACGCGTCCTCGCTGGAATTTCGCACCAGCAACACGCACCGGGTCAACGACCTGGATGAGCTGCGCCGGCGGATCGGCGGCGGCGGCTTCTTCCTGCTGTCGTGGTGTGGCTCCGACGCCTGCGAGGAGGCGCTCGGAAAAGGCACCGGCGCGTCGATCCGCGCCATCCTGAGCGAGGACCCGCCGACCGCGACCTGCATGGTGGACGGCGCGCCGGCGCGCCACGCCGTGCTGGTCGCCAGAGCGTACTGACGTCTCGCCGGGTGCCCGCGGCTCACCCTGAGTGCCGGGTTGGTGTTTACTGTCCAGCGCATCGGGGCACCTGTCCGGCGCCTCCCACAAGACCTCAGGACTCAGACCGATATGCGGGTAACGTTCCTCGGACAAGCTGGCCTGTACATCGAGACCGACCACGGCACGATCCTCTGCGATCCCTGGTTCAACACTGCCTTCTTCGCCTCGTGGTTCCCCTTCCCGAGCAACGAGGAGATCGACGTCGAGTCGATCTCCCATCCGGATTATCTGTACGTGTCGCACCTGCATCACGATCATTTTGACCCGGACTTTCTCCGCGACCATGTCGACAAGGACGCGACCGTCCTGCTGCCCGAATATCCGATCAACCACCTCGAGAGGGAGCTCCGCGATCTCGGGTTCGAGCGCTTCGTCAAGACCCGCAGCGCCGAGCCCGTCGAGGTGGACGGGCTGCGCATCATGATCATGGCGCTGGTCGCGCCCACCGACGGCCCGATCGGCGACTCCGGGCTGGCGGTGGACGACGGCCGCACGCGGATCTTCAACCAGAACGACTCGCGCCCGATCGACCTCGAGCCGCTGCGCGATTTCGGTCAACTCGACGGTCACTTCCTGCAGTTCTCCGGCGCCATCTGGTACCCGATGGTGTACGACTTTCCGGTCAGGATGAAGCAGACCCTTGGCCGCAAGAAACGCCAGAACGAGATGGCGCGGGCCAAGCGCTACGTCGAGGAGATCGGCGCGAGGTTCGTGTTCCCCTCCGCCGGCCCGCCGTGCTTCCTGGACCCGGAGCTGTTCGACCTCAACGACTTCGACCGCGACCCGACGAACACCTTCCCCGACCAGACGGTGTTCCTCGAGTACCTTGCCGAGCACGGCATGGACCACGGGCGCCTGCTGCTGCCCGGCAGCGTGGCGACGCTCGAGGGCGACCGCTGCGACGTCAGGCATCCGTCCGAGGACGCCGTGGCGGCCATCTTCGACGACAAGCGCGCCTATCTCGAGGCGTACCAGGCGCGCATGCTGCCGGACATCGAGCGCCGCAAGGCCGCCTGGCCCAGAGGGCAGGTCGAGGACGTGGTGGGCGCGCTCAAGCGCTGGTGGGAGCCACTGCTGGCGCAGGCCGACCTGACCTGTGCCGGGGTCAACGGCCGCGTGCTGCTCAAGGTGCTCGACGCCGAGCTGGGCGACGAGCAGATCGTGATCGACTTCCTGGACCGCCGCGTCGACGCCTGGAAGGGCGAGCCGTGCCGCTACCGCTTCCGCACCCAGCGGCCCCTTGTGGAGATGTGCGTCCTGCGGCACGACGAGGACTGGGTCAACGAGCTGTTCCTCTCCTGCCGCTTCGTGGCCTCCCGCGAGGGCCCCTTCAACGAGTACATCTACAACTGGTTCAAGGGCCTGTCGCCTGAGCGGCTGCAATACGCCGAGGGGTGGTACTCGGAGCAGTCGCCGGTACAGGAGCTGATCGAGATGGACGGCTTCCTGGTCCAGCGGCGCTGCCCGCATCTCAAGGCCGACCTGTCGCAGTTCGGCGTGGTCGAGGACGGTGTGCTGACCTGCCGGATGCACGGCTGGCAGTTCGACCTCGCCACCGGCCGCTGCCTGACCTCCGACGACCGCCGGCTCCACTCGATCCCGGCGGATCAGGCGGCCGAGAAGGAGCGGGCCGAGAAGTAGCCCGCACGGACACGGTAGGGTATGAGGGCCGGCGACAACGGGCCGGTCATCCACCAGGCATCTGCGAGGACCCGAAGACCTTTGGACGCGCCCGTCGACCAGCAGCGAGCGCTGCTGGAGCTGCAAGCTCACGATTCCGCCATCGGCCGCCTTGGCCACCGCCGCGAGTCGCTGCCGGAGCACGCCCGCCTGGCCGAGCTGGGCACCAGCCTCGCCGCGATCGACCAGCTCACCGCCGAGCGCCACGGCGAGGTGGCCACGCTCAGCCGCGAGCAGGCCCGTCTCGAGGACGAGGTGGAGATGGTCCGCCGCAAGGCCGAGACCGAGCGGGCGCGGGCGCTGTCCGGCCGGGTGACCAGCCCGAAGGAGCTGACTGCGATCCAGGATGAGGTGGCCGCGCTGCAGCGGCGCCAGTCGTCGCTCGAGGACGACCTGCTCGAGCGCATGGAACGGCGCGAGACGCTGGAGGCCGAGCTGGCGGAGCTGGGCACCCGGCGCGAGGGTGTGAGCGCCGAGCAGGCCGAGGTGGCCAAGGCGCGCGACGCGGAGCTGGCCGAGATCGACCGCGAGCTGGAGGTGCAGCGCGCCGCGCGCGCCGCCCTCGAGCCGAAGATCAGCGAGCAGCTCCTCACGCTCTACGAGCAGCTCCGCAAGCGGCATGGTGGGGTCGGCGCGGCGGCGCTGGTCGGCAACACCTGCCAGGGCTGCCGGGTCTCGCTGTCGCACGTGGAGCTGAACGCGCTGCGCGCGCTGCCGCCCGAGCGCATCAGGCGCTGCGAGAACTGCCGCCGCATCCTGGTGATCGAATGACCGGAGGCGCTCGGGGCCCGGTCGATGAGGTCGTGGTCTGGACCGACGGCGGGGCGCGCGGCAACCCCGGCCCGGCGGGCTACGGCGCGGTGATCACCGACCGCGACGGCAACGTCCTCGCCGAGGTGTGGGAGGGGATCGGCTGGGCAACCAACAACGTGGCCGAGTACCGCGGGGTCATCGCCGGGCTGGAGCGCGCCCGCGCCCTCGGCGCGCGGCGGGTGGTGGTCCGCGCCGACTCGCTGCTGGTGGTGAACCAGCAGCTCGGCCGCTGGAAGGTCAAGAACGAGGGCCTGCAGCCGCTGGCGGCCGAGGTCCGCCGGCTGGCGCGCGGCTTCCAGCGCGTCACCTGGCAGCACGTTCCGCGCGAGCGCAACCGCCGCGCCGACGCGCTGGCCAACAAGGCCATGGACCATCAGGGCACGGTCCCGCGGACCTCCCCGCCCACCGGCCCGGTGCAGGGCAGGCTCGGCTGAGCCGTCGGGATCCCTCGGTCAGGACTGCTCGGAGCGTGGCCGCGGCTCGTCGATCTCGGGCGCGCCCCACACGACCTTGGTCGAGGAGTTGGTCCCGGACCGGGACTCGGACACGGTGACACGCGTGCGGCGGACGGCGCGCCGCATCGCCAGGGCGGGCACCCAGCGCCGCGCCAGCCTCCGGGTGAGCGGGACCAGCAGGAGCAGCCCGACCAGGTCGGTCAGGAAGCCGGGAGTGAGCAGCAGCGCCCCGGCGAGCAGGATGATCGCCCCGTCGGCCACCTCCCGCCCGGGCACGCGCCCTTCGGCCAGGGCGAACTGGAGGCGCCGCCAGGCCGCGAGACCCTCGCGCTTGGCCAGCCACGCCCCGGAGAGGCTGAAGGCGAGCAGTAGGAGCAGCGTTGTGAGCACGCCGATGCTCTTGCCGACCGTGATGATCACGGCCAGCTCGGCGAGGGGCACCACGATGAACAGGATGGCAAGCGCTGGGACCACGACGACCTCGTCTTGGCGGGACTGTCGAGTCCAGTATGCACCTGGCAAAATGGTTGGGCAGGGGGAGCCGGGCAGGCGGCCGCGGTCCTGGTTCGCCGGGATCGAGGAAAGTCCGGCCTCCACAGGGCAGGGTGCTGGTTAACGGCCAGTCGGGGCGACCCGCAGGACAGTGCCACAGAGAACAGACCGCCTCCGGCTCGTCGCGCCTTGGCGCGGCGGCCGGCGGCAAGGGTGAAACGGTGCGGTAAGAGCGCACCAGCGGCCGGGTGACCGGTCGGCTTGGTAAACCCCACCCGGAGCAAGGCCAAGTAGGGGGTGTGCCGGTCGCGCAGGCGGCCGGGGGAGGCTGGCTCGGTCGAGCCCCCTGGTAGGCCGCTCGAGGCCGGCGGCAACGCCGGTCCCAGATGGATGGCCGCCGCCCCGGACCTCCGGGGAACAGAAGCCGGCTTACAGCCCGGCTCCCCCTGCGCGTCACCGCCGCCCGCTCGCACGCGGCGATTGGATGCGCACCGCGGCCGGGTAGGAGGATCGCGGGTGCAACTGCGGTGGTGTCCCTTTCATCCCTTCACAGGAGCATCATGGACTTCTCCGACAATCCCACGGTCCCGCCGGCGGTCCGTATCACCGTCCTGCTCCGGCTCGTCAGCGAGGGGTTCCAGGACGCCTTCGGAGTGGGGCCGACCTGGCTGGAGCTGCCGGCGGCCGACCTCGCCGCGCTCCGGCAGGCGGTGGGCTCCGAGCGGGTGGAGCAGCTCACCCGCACCATCGGCCTGCGGGAGGGCGGCGACTACCAGGCCGGTGGCCCCGCCGGCACCGTCATACTGTCAGCCGCCGCCCACGAGGGCGTCCTTGGCCTGATGGGCCTGGCGGCGCTGCCCGCCGACGTGCTGGTGGAGGAGACCGCTGAGGGCGCCCGCTACCAGGTGCCCGACGACTGGTTCATCGCCCAGCCCGCCGCGAGCGGCTCCTGAGGCGGCCGCGCGCGTGTGGGTGCGTCCCAGGTGATCGGGTTCTGCCTTGCGGCCGGTGCCGGCGAGCGCCTTGCGCCGCTCACCCGCGCGGTGCCGAAGCCGCTGCTGGCGCCCGCTGGCCGGCCACTGCTGGAGCTGGCGTGCGACGCCCTCGAGAAGGCCGGGGCCGAGCGGGTGGTGGTCAACGCGCATCACGTCGCCGACGCCATCGCCGCCTACCTCGACGGGCGGCCGGGCGTCCAGGTGGCGCGCGAGCCGGTGCTGCTCGGCACGGGCGGCGGCCTGGTCGGCGCCCGCCGCGCCGGCCTGCTCGGCGGCGACGACGGGACAGTCGTGGTGACCTGCGCGGACCACGTGGTCGACCCGGCGGACCTGGCCATGCTGGCGGCGGCCCTGGCGCGCACGGGCGCGCCCGCGGCGATGGGCGTTGGCGTGGGTCACATGGCGCCGCGGTTCCGCCTCGACGGTGACCGTGCGGCGCCCGACCAGGACGGGCCCTGGACGGCGGCGGGTTTGTTCGCCCTGCGCGCGGCGCTGCTGGACCAGCTCGAGCCGGGCTACTCCACCCTGGTCGACGCGGTGCTGGAGCCGTGCTGGCGCCGGGGCGAGCTGCTCGGCCTACCGATGCGCGGCGCCTGGGCCGACGCGGGGACTCTCGACCGCTTTCTGGCCGTCTCCGCCGGGCTGCTGCGGGGCCGCTGGCCCTACCCGCTGCCTCCCGGTCGCCTGCTGCCCGTGGACAGGACCGCGGGGACCGCTGTGGCGCCCACCGGGCCGGTGTTCCTGGCGGCGGGAGCGGTGCTCGAGCCGGGCGCGCTGGTCGCCGGGCCGGTGGTGCTGGACGCCGGCAGCAGCGTCGAGGCCGGCGCGTTCGTGACCCGCTCCGTGATCGGCCCCGGCGCGACCGTCGCGGGCGGGGCCACGGTGACCGGCAGCGTCCTCGGCCCAGGCGCCCGCGTCGAGGCCGGCTCGACGACCGCCGCCGCGCTGCTGCCCGGCGCCGGAGCCCCCCCCGTTGCGGCCCGCCGGAATCGGGTAGCCTCGCGGGGACCGGACGTGGCGCAAAGGAGGCACTCGTTGGCGGAACAGCTCATCCTCGGCCTGCTCGGCGGTACCGGCCCACAGGGCCGTGGCCTCGCGCTGCGCTTCGCCGTCGCCGGGCACCGGGTCCTGCTCGGCTCGCGCAACGCCGAGCGCGCACGCTCAGTGGTCGCCGAGCTGCTCGCCGGCCGCGACCTGCCGGTCACCGGGGTCGCCAACGCCGACGCCGCCGCCGGGGCGGACATCGTCTTCCTGGTCTGCCCGTTCGAAGGCCAGGCGGCCGTGCTGCAGGACCTGGCGGCGGCCATCGGCGACAAGGTCGTCGTGGACGTGATCAACCCGCTCGGCCGGGACGAGCGCGGTGTCTACCCGCTCGACATACCGGAGGGAAGTGGAGCCGAGCAGGCGCAGGCGCTGCTGCCCCACGCCCGGGTCACGGCCGCCTTCCACCACGTGCCGCCGCGACTGCTGGCCAACCTCGACCGCGAGGTGGACTGCGACGTGCTGGTGGCCGGCGACGACCCCGAGGCGAAGGCGCTGGTGGTCTGGCTCGCGGACCAGATCCCCGGTTGCCGCGGGATCGACGCCGGTGCGCTGCGCCTGGCGCGCCAGCTCGAGGGCTTCACCGCGGTGATCGTCAGCGTCAACCGGCGCTACAGGATCCATGCCGGCGTGCGGCTCACCCAGCTCAGCGAGGACAAGCGCCGCGGGGTGGCGTCCCGCCCCACCGGCAGCGAGCTGGGGGCTCCGTCGTGACCAGGATCTACACCCGCAGCGGCGACGACGGCACCACGGGCCTGCTGTACGGCGGCCGGGTCGACAAGTCGGACCTGCGGACCGAGTCCTACGGCGCCGTGGACGAGGCGGTCGCCGCCCTGGGCATGGCCCGCGCGGTGATCGCCGACAGCGTGCTCGCCGACCTGGTGCTGCGCCTGCAGCGCGAGCTGTTCGTGGTGGGCGCGGAGCTGGCGACCGCGCCCCGCAACGCGCACAAGCTCGAGCCGGGCCTGACCAAGGTGACGGCCGAGATGGTCGACGGCCTCGAGACGCTGATCGACGACTACACCGCCAAGATCCGCATGCCCGAGGAGTTCATCGTGCCCGGCGAGGACCAGGGCTCGTCCTTCCTGGACTTCGCGCGGGCCGTGGTGCGCCGCGCCGAGCGCCGCGCGGTCGCGGTCCAGCGCGCCGGCGGGCTTGCCGACGGCGAGACGATCCGCTACCTCAACCGCCTCGCTGACCTGGTGTTCGTGCTCGCCCGCTACGAGGAGGGCGATTTCCGCACGCTGCGGACTGAGCGCTGATGCGGCGGGGGCGCGCGCGCACCTGATCGACGGCCGCGCCCTCACCTGGTACGGGCCGCGCATCCCGGCGCCCTCGATGCCTTCCAGCGCCTCCTCGGCGCGACTGTGTCGTAGATCCAGCCTTGCGCCGATGCGCCGGGCGGCGTTAGCCTGTCGGGGTTTTAGGTCACCCTAAATTCGGGCGTCCTAATGGGCAGGCCACCAGGTCGCGAGAGAGAGGATCCCAGTGCTCCCAACCTTCGTGATCGCCCTCCGAGAAGGCGTGGAGGCTTCGCTCATCGTCGGGATCGTCGCCGCGTTCCTCGGCCAGCAGGGCCGGCGGGACGCGCTGCGCTGGATGTGGGCAGGGGTGACGCTGGCCGCGGCGCTGTGCCTCGCCGTCGGCATCGGGCTGCGGCTGCTCGGCGAGAACCTTCCCCAGGCACAGCAGGAGGGGCTGGAGTCGATCATCGCGCTGGTGGCGGTCGCCATGGTGACCTACATGATCGTGTGGATGCGCCGCCACGCCCGCTCCATGCGCCGGCTGCTCGAGGGCGAGGCGGCCTCCGCCCTGGCCCGAGGCTCGGTGCTCGCGCTGGTGGGGATGGCCTTCTTCGCGGTGGTCCGGGAGGGCATGGAGACGGCGGTGTTCCTGCTCGCGGTCTTCGAGAGCTCGAGCGACACGGTCGCGGCCTCGACCGGCGCCGTCGCCGGCCTGGCCGTGGCGGTGGTGGTCGGCTACCTGTTCTACAAGGGCGGCGTGCGCATCAACCTCAGCCGCTTCTTCCGCGTCACGGGCGTGGTGCTGGTCCTGGTGGCGGCGGGGCTGGTCGCTTCCGCGTTCCACGCCGCGCACGAGGCGACCTGGTTCAACGTCCTGCAGGCCAGGGTGGTGGACCTGAGCTGGCTGGTGGCGCCGGGCTCGGTCCGGGCGGCGCTGCTCACCGGCATGCTCGGCCTGCGGCCGGAGCCGACCGTCGGCGAGACGCTCGGCTGGCTGCTGTACGCGGTGCCGGTCGGCCTGTACGTGCTCTGGCCGGATCGCTGGCGGCTGGCGCCTCGGCGCCAGCCCGCGCCCGCCGGCCGCCAGCCGCAGGGGGCTGTTCGGTGATGCCCCGGTCCGCATCCTCGGCGAGGTCGAGAACGTCACCGCCGGCCTGGAGCGCTCCTTCTCGCTGAACCTGAAGCCGGGCAGCTACGGGCTGCTGTGCCCGGGCGCACCAGCGCGGCTCGGGGGACCCTGACCGTCAGTGCCACGAGCGCCGCCGCCACCGGCGGGCAGGCCAGCGCCGAGGTGGCCGCCGCCTCGGACCGCTACCGCCGCTACGTCGAGCAGCAGACCGCGCTCCTGGTCGCGCGCGCCAGGCAATTCGGGGACGCCGTGGTGGCCGGCGACGTGGCCGCCGCCAAGCAGCGCTACGTCCCCGCCGCCGAGTGGGGCGGGTTCCACAAGATCGAGCAGGCGCTCTGGATCAGGACTTCAAGGCGAACCTGGACGGCTCGCGGGCGGCCTTCGACGCGGTCAAGCCCGCCCTGGTCAAGCTCGACAGCGAGCTTGCCGGCCAGATCCAGCAGCGCTTCGACGCGGTCGACAAGGCACTGGTCCCCTACGAGCAGGGGCAGCCGGGGAACTACCGTTCCTACGAGCGCCTGAGCGCCGCGGACAAACGCGGGCTGTCGCGGTCGATCGACATCCTCGCCGAGCCACTCTCCCAGGTCAGCGCCAAGCTGGCCGCCGAGTGAGCGGGGCCCGGGAGCGGCCTGTGAGTGAGGAGCGTCTCGAGGGAGCCGGACATGCGCCGCCCGGGCCCGGGTCGCGCATGACCAGGCGCCGGCTTCTGACCTCGCTCGGCGCCGGTGGCACGGGCCTGGCCCTCGGCGCGGGAGGCTACGTGCTCTCGCGCGAGCGCGAGCCGGACGCCAAGGCGGTCGAAGCGCCGACCGCGCAGCAGCCGATCGCCTTCTTCGGCCACAACCAGGCGGGCATCGCCACCGCGGCGCAGGACAGGCTGCATTTCGCCGCCTTCGACGTCATCACCGAGCGCCGCTCGGAGCTGCGTGACATGCTGCGCGCGTGGACGCGCGCGGCGGCGCGGATGTGCGACGGCGACTCGGCCGCGCCGGACCGGGGCGACGCCCTGGCGCCGCCGGCCGACACCGGCGAGGCCATGGGCCTGCCAGCGGCTCGCCTCACGATCACCTTCGGCTTCGGGCCGAGCCTGTTCGGCCGGCCGGGCTCTGGCGACCGCTTCGGCCTGGCCGTCGTCCGTCCGCCCGAGCTGGACGACCTGCCGCGCCTGCCCGGCGGCGCCCAGCGGCGCGCCGCTGGCCTTGCGCCGCCCGATGGTCAGCTCGGCGCCGAGTTCGACCAGGTCGACCTGGCCGCCACGACCGCACGGGGGCCGCCGGGTGATCCCGGAGGACGCCCACATCCGGCTGGCGAGCCCGCAGGCCAACAACGGCGCCATGCTGCTGCGCCGCGGCTACTCCTTCACCGACGGCATGGACGAGCTGGGCCAGCTCGACGCCGGGCTGTTCTTCATCTGCTTCCAGCGCGACCCGCGCCGCCAGTTCGTGGCGGTCCAGCGCCGCCTGGGCGCCCAGGACGCCCTGAACGAATACATCAAGCACACGGGCAGCGCGGTGTTCGCCGTCCCTCCGGGCGCGAGACCCGGGGGGTACGTGGGTCAGAAGCTGCTGGGGTGACGAAGGCGTGGAGCCCGCCGGGCGGCGGGCTCCACGGCGGGGACCTGCCTACTGCTTGATGAGCTCGACGTCGACCTCGAGGCGGATGTTCTTGGAAAGCAGGAACCCGCCGGTCTCCAGCGGCGCGTTCCAGGACAGGCCCCAGTCGTCGCGGTTGACCTCGGTCCAGGCCGAGAACGCGGCGCGCTGGCCGCCCCACGGGTCCTGGGTGGCGCCGTGGAACTCGACGTCCCAGGTGACCAGGCGGGTGTTGCCGATGATGGTCAGCTCGCCGTCGAGCAGCCAGTGGCCGTCGTGGTTCGGGCCCGGGCGCACGCCGCTGGAGCGGAAGGTGAGCTTCGGGTGCTTCTCGATCTCGAAGAAGTCGGCGGAGCGCAGGTGGCCGTCGCGCCGCTCCTCGCGGGTGCTCACCGTGTGGGCGTCGATCTCGAACTCGGCCGATGACTCCTCGGGCACCTCGGCGATCCGCACGGTGCCGGTGAAGGAGGTGAAGCGGCCGCGAACCTTGGCCATCAGGTGGCGGGCGACGAACTCGAACGACGAGTGGGCCGGGTCGGCTGCCCAGGTCCCGGCGACCGGAATGATGCGGCCGTCCACCTGACGGGTGACGGCTACTGCGGCGGTTTCGCTCATGGCGGGGACTCCTCCCTGAGTGGGAAGTGCTGAGGTGGATAGTTGACTACACAACTACCACGCCAATGGTTGCGTTCGCAAATGGCGGGTGGCCGCGCCCGCTGTCCCCGAGGCCGGCGCGGCCTCTCGTTCAGCTGTATTGATGCTCGGGAGCGGGGTAATGGCCCTCGGCCACGTCCTTGGCGAAGCGCTGGGCCGCCTCGGCGATGGTCCCGCGCAGGTCGGCGTAGCGCTTGACGAAGCGTGGCGTCGGGTCGGGCGTGAGCCCGATCAGGTCGGTGATCACCATTACCTGCGCATCGCAGTCCGGTCCGGCGCCGATGCCGATGGTTGGGATCTCCAGCGACTCCGTGATGCGCTTGCCGAGCGCCGCGGGGACGGCCTCGAGCACGATCGAGAAGCAGCCGGCGTCCTGCAGCGCGAGGGCATCGCTGAGCAGCGCGTCGCCCTGCTCGCCGCGACCCTGGACGCGGAAGCCGCCGAAGGCGTTGGCCGACTGCGGGGTGAGGCCCAGGTGGCCCATCACCGGTACGCCAGCGGCGCTGATCTTGCGGACCGCCTTGGCTGAGCGTCTGCCGCCCTCGAGCTTGACGGCGTTGGCGCCGATCTTGACGAGCTGGGCCGCGTTGCGCATGGCGTCGCCGGCGGATGCCTGGAAGGAGCCGAATGGCAGGTCTCCGACGATCATGGCGTTCCTGGTGCCCCTGGCCACCGCCGCGGTGAACACCAGGGACTCCCGCATCGTGACCGGGATGGTGCTGTCGTAGCCGAGGACGTTGTTGCCGAGCGAGTCGCCGACGAGCAGCAGCGGCACCCCTGCCTCGTCGAGGACCTTGGCGGTCAGCGCGTCGTAGGCGGTCAGCATGATGAACCGCTCCCCGCGCGCCTTCCACGCCGCGAGATCATGGATCGTGACCGGCATGGCGGCCTCCTGTGCAGTACGCCTTGAAGCCCGCGGAAACGGGTCTTCTGGACGCCATAAGTGTGCCACGCGCAGCATCCGACCAGTGCGGCGTGGCAGAGGTAGCCGGGTTCGATCCGGTGGTGCAACCTGAGGGCGAATCCGACCACCTGTGCCCACACTCATCAGCACCTGGCGCGGGATCAACCACTGCGCCCAGCCCTCGGTCAGCACCGCCGGTCCGGTCTCCACGTCGGTCGCGAACTGCCCTGGCGGTCGAAGCGTCGAGTTGATCACCATCGCCGGTGCGGGTCACCAGTGGCCCGGCCAGCCGGGCCCGAACCCGGCGATCGCGCGGGGGCTGCAGCTGGATCCACCATCCACGGCAATCAACGCCACGGAAACCATCTGGCGCTTCTTCAACGCGCATCCCAAGCCGATCGGGACGGGGAACAGCAGATGAGGAGTCCCGGCGCCCAATCTGCTGCGCAGCTTCCGCTTCACCGTGGCCTCCCGACTGGGTCAAACCGACCACGAGCTTCATGGGCAGTACTTCGCTCGCTGAGGGGGCTAAGGGGTCCCCGCGGTACAAGTTTGAGTCTTCTGCGTGGTTGATATGGGTTCGCCATATGGAGGGCGATTCGGCACTCGACGGGGTCCTAGCGAAGATGCTCGACCGGGTCCTGCCGCACCTGGGAGAGCGGCGGCGGCGCTTGGTGTGCGGTGCGCTCGCCGGTGCGCTCGGCCATGGTGG
>WNFU01002032.1_pt1 | contig 27965 bp, 30 predicted proteins | sample 5400121 | NCBI WGS metagenome assembly WNFU01 (sample SAMN13153360, study PRJNA577476) | soil metagenome | isolation source: 100 cm soil or saprolite under grassland replicate 1 | place: USA:California | collected 2016-06-15 | reverse complement strand
ACGGTCGGGTCACCGGTGTACTCCCGCCATGTTGCCGGTCCGCTGTCGGCGTGATGGGCGACGGCCAGGCTGAGATGGCCCAGGCGGCCGGAGGCGATGATGTCGGCCAGCCAGCGCGTCTGGCGGGTCGCCGCCACGGCCGGTGCGCACAGGAGCAGCAGACCTCGCTTTCGGGCCATGGCGATCAGTCGATCGGCATTGGCCAGTGTGCTGGCCAGGGGCTTCTCCGAGTAGACCTGGACGCCGGCCTCCAGGCACGCGGCGGTGACCTGAGCGTGCGCCGGAGCCGGACTGATGTTGAAGGCCGCATCCAGCCGGCCGTCGCGGAGCAGGTCCTCGAGATTCGTCCAGGTGCGGACGTCGGGCCAGACACCGCGCATGGCATCGGCGGCCCCCGCCGCCTTCTCGCTGTCGGTGTCGCAGCAGCCCACGAGCTCGACCCGGTCGGCGAGCGTCGCCAGCGCCGGCAGATAACGCCGGTGAGCCACGTCGCCGCAGCCAAGGACCCCGACCCGGAGCCGGTTGGCTCGTTCGGCCATCACGCGTCGTCGAGCGCGTTGCCGAGGTCGGCGATGAGATCGGTGGCTGCCTCGATGCCGCACGACAGGCGGACGAGCGCCTCCGGGATCTCGAGCGGCGACCCCGCGACGGAGGCGTGGGTCATCACGGCCGGCACCTCGATGAGCGATTCGACGCTGCCGAGCGACTCGGCCAACGTGAACAGGCGCGTCGCCGCGCAGATCGCCTCCGCTCGCTGACGAGCGGTGCGCCCGTGGCGACCGCCCGCTCGCGGCAGGAAGCTCACCATCCCGCCCGGCAGCCGCATCTGGCGCGCGGCGATCCCGGCCTGGGGATGGGCGTGCCGGCCATCGGCAAGGCCGGGATAGATGAGCACGTCGATATCGTCGCGATCGGCCAGGAAACGCGCGACCGCAACGCCGTTGGCGGCATGGCGCTCGGTCCGAAGCGCGAGCGTCCGCAGCCCGCGCAGGACGAGGAAGCAGTCGAAGGGGCCGGGCACCGCGCCGCCGGCGTTCTGCAAAAAGCGGAGGCGTTCGGCAACCTGTTCCCGGCTCGTGACGATCACGCCGTTGACGGTGTCGGAGTGACCGGCCAGGTACTTCGTGGCCGAGTGGAAGACGACGTCGGCGCCGTGGTCCAGGGGCTGCTGCAGGGCGGGCGAGGCGAACGTGTTGTCGACGACGATGAGCGGCCGCTCGCCGCCCGCGCCGCGATGGCCGGCGACGACATCGGCCACTCCGGCGATGTCGACGAGCTTGAGGAGCGGGTTGGTGGGCGTCTCGAACCAGACGAGGCGCGTCTGGGGTGACAGTGCCGAGCGCAGGTTATCCGGATCACCGGCCAGGTCCACGAACCGGATCCCCACGCCGCGCGGCCGGAGCACGTTGTCGAAATAACGGAATGTCCCTCCATACACATCGTCGCCGGCGACGATCTCCTCGCCTGGCGCGACCAGGTCGCCGAGGGTCGCCGTGCAGGCCGAGCCCGACGCGAAGGCGATCCCATGGCGGGCGCCCTCGAGGGCCGCGACCGCCCGCTCCAGGCGTTCCCGGGTCGGATTTGCGGTCCGCGCGTACTCGTAGCCCGCCCGTGGCTCGCCGACGGCGTCCTGGGCATACGTGCTCGTCTGGTAGATCGGCGGCGAGACCGAGCCGGTCGCCTCGTCCGGCTCCTGGCCGGCGTGGACCGACAGCGTACCGAACGACCAGCCCTCGTCCGCCGCGTGGCGATCGGCGAACGGGCGAGGCGGGACGGTCGGCGCGTCGTCGGTCATCGCCCGAAATGGTACGTGCTAGGGGCGACCGCTCGCGTGATGCGCCAGGTACTCGAGCAGGTCCAGCTTGGTGACGACACCGGCGGGCCGCTCGCCGCGAACCGCCACCACCGCCGGCGAGCCGCCCGACAGCAGCGTGAACGCCTCGTCGAGCGTTGCCGACGCATCGACCAGCGGCAGCGGCGGATCCATGACCTCACCCACCGTGCGGTCCACGACCGATGCGTCGCGGAACGCACGGTCGAGCAGGCCCTTCTCCGAGATGGAGCCGACGATGCCGGCGACCTCCTCGCCCTCGGGGTCCTCCGAGACGGGCATCTGGCTGATGCCATATGTCTGGAGCGTTTCGATGGCAGAGCCCACTCGCTCCGTGGTCCGGGCGACGACGATCGTCGGCCGCTCGAGGTCGTGGTGACGGTCGGCGAGCAGCTCCGCGACCCGTACCACCCCGCCGGCCGTGGGCAGGAGGCCGTTGACCCGCATCCACTCGTCGTTGTACAGCTTGGACAGGTAGGAACGGCCGCCGTCCGCCAGCAGGACCACCATGACGGCCCCTGGGCCGGCGCCGGAACCGGCCAGCTCGCGGGCGATCTCCAGCGCGGCGACCAGTGCCGTCCCGCACGACTCCCCGGCCAGGATGCCCTCCTCGCGCGTGATCCGGCGAGCCGCCGCGAATGCGTCGCGGTCGCTCACCCGCACCCAGCGGTCAACGACCCGCGGATCGAAGGTCCCCGGAAAGAAGTCCTCGCCGACCCCTTCGGTCAGGTACGGCCGGGCGACGTCGCCGGACAGGACGCTGCCCTCCGGGTCCGCACCGATGACCACCAGGTCCGGATTCTTCGCTCGCAGGAAATGGGCGGCTCCGGTGATCGTGCCGCCGGTGCCCACGCTGCATACGAAATGGCTGATCCGACCCTCCGTCTGTTCCCAGATCTCGGGGCCCGTCGTGTCCGCGTGAGCCCTGGGGTTCTCGTCGTTCCAGTACTGGTCGGGCTTGAACGCGCCGGGGATGTCCCGGGCCAGCCGGGCCGCGACGGAGTAGTAGCTCTCGGGCGAATCGGGCGGGACGTTCGTCGGGCACAGGACGACCTCCGCGCCGTACGCCCGCAGGAGCTGCTGCTTCTCGGTCGATTGCTTGTCGGCCATGACGAAGATGCAGCGATAGCCCTTGAGCGCCGCCGCGATCGCCAGGCCGTGGCCGGTGTTGCCGCTCGTCGGCTCGATGATCGTGCCGCCCGGCTTGAGCTGGCCCGCCCGCTCGGCGGCCTCGATCATCGGCAGTCCGATCCGGTCCTTCACGCTGCCGCCTGGATTGAGCATCTCGAGCTTGGCCAGGACGAGCGGCTGGCGGTCCTCGGGTCCCAGGTCCCGAGTGACCCGGCTCAATCGCACCAGCGGCGTCCGGCCCACCAGATCGAGGATGGACTCCGCGTAGTGCATGGTCGCGAGGATAACGCGCCGGCCTGTCGGCGAGGTGTCGCGGCCGGTCAGCCGTCGCGATCCAGGCGCCCGGGCCGGAGCAGGAGCCAGGTGAGGCGGCGGCGCAGGCGGCGAGGATGGCCGGGCGGATCCATGGTCCACGCGTGCAGGTCCGCGACGACCGGACCCAGCCGGGCTGCGAGCGCATCGCTGAGCCGGCGGGCCAGCTCGAGCTCTTGCCGCGAGCCCTCGGGAATCGCCGGCAGGACATCGTTCAGGCCCAGCAGATCTTCCACGCTCGATACGGGAAGGATCCGGGCAGCCATCCGCCGGCCCAGGTAGAGATCGTCGGTGCCGGCCATCGCGAACGGCACGATCGGGGCGCGCGTGCGGAGCGCGATCAGGGCCCAGCCGGTCCGGAACGGTCCAAGCCGGCCGGGCGGACCGCTCACCGTCCCTTCCGGCATCTGGACGAAGACGCCGCCGTTGGCCAGGACGGCCCGAGCCGAGGCGACGTGCCTGTCGACGCCAACGCCGCCGCGCCAGACGGGCAGCAGCCCGCCGATCCGGCGGACCAGCCACTCGCGCCACCTGGACGTGAACGTCGAGGGGGCGCTGCCCAGGAACCAGGCGCGAGGCTCGGCCGGCAGCGCGTGGAGGACGACGAACGGATCCATCCAGCCCCTGTGGGCCGCTCCGACCAGGAGGTAGCTGCCGGGCGGCAGCTGCTCCCGCCCCGCGATCCGGATTCGGAACCGGAAGGCACCGAAGAGGATGGCCCGGGCGAGCAGCCGGATGAGCCGGTACAGCAGCGACGCGCGCGATTCGGGAGCCCGGCCCAGCCACTCCAGGCCCTCGCGGGCGTCGCCTCGCGCGGCCGCCAGCGCCTCCGGGGAGACACGCGCCGGCGCGAGCCGCCGGCGGCCCATCGGTGGTGGGTCGGGTGGTGCGCCCGCCTCGGCCATCTCAGGCCGAGGAGGAGGGCTCGGGGGCGCCACCGGCGGGATCGCTGCGGGTCGCGCCATCGCCCGATCGCGACTCGATGGACTCGCGCTGCGCGCGTGCCCGCGCGTCGACCTCCGCCAGGGTCGGCGCCCGCCGAGCATGGCGCCAGGCGATGAGGGCCAGCCCGGCGACCACGAAGACGACGGAGAAGAGCTGAGCGGTGGGAACGCCGAAGAAGGTCCAGTTGTCCGCCCGAAGCGTCTCGAGCGCGAACCGGACGACGCCGTACCAGATGAAGAAGACGCCCAGCAGGTCTCCCGTCCGCAGCCGTCCCGCGAATCGCCGGGCCAGGAACAGCAGGACGAGCAGCCCGATCGCCCCGGAGAGCGACTCGTACAGGAACAGCGGATGGAAATGCGTCGTCGCGACCGGGAACGTCTCGCACGGATAGGCCGGGATTCGGTGATCGCACTGGATCGCGATCCCCCAGGGCAGGTTCGTCGGCGGACCGTACAGCTCCTGGTTGAAGAAGTTGCCCCATCGGCCGACGGCCTGCATCGCGAACAGTCCGGGCGCAACGATGTCCGCCCATGTCCAGGCCGACGCACGCTTCCAGCGGGCGTACAGGACGCCCGCGATCGTCCCGGTGATGAGGCCGCCATAGACCCCGAGACCCGTGTACGGCGGCAGGATCACCTTGAGCGGGTTGGCCGCGTACAGGTTCTGCCACTGGTCGATGACGTGATAGAGCCGGCCGCCCGCGAGCGCGGCGATCGCAACGACGATGAGGCCGTTGGCGACGAGCTCGGCGTCGTGACCGCGCCGGCGCGCCTCCCGGGTGATGACGAAGTACGCCAGAGCCAGCCCGAGTGCATAGCCGAGGCCGTACCAGTAGACGGGCAGCGGGCCGATCTGGACGGCGATCGGGTTCGGGGTGACGTCGATCATCCGCGGGAGTGTAGTCGACGGGACCGGGACCGCCGTCCCGGGCCCGGGCGCCCGGCTGCATATACTGCGGGCGCATGGATTCCGTCGCCCGCGCAGAGGCCGTCACCCGAGCCGTCACCCGAGCCGTCGCCCAGAGCTTCGCCGTCCGCCCGTGAATGCCCGGCTCCACGCGTGAACGTCCAGTTCGACTGGTGGCTCCTCATCGTCGGGTTCGTGATCGGGGCCGGCCTGACCGGGCTGGTCCTGGCCGAGCTGCGCCGGAGAGAGGACGACCTGACCGCACGGGAGCGCGACATCGAGGCCGCCTGGATTGCCGCGGACATGACCGTTCATGGGATCCCGGCCGACGCAGAGGCAGTGGGCGAGGTGCTGCGCCTGCACCGGCTCTACCTGGCCAGCCTCCCGGCGGAGGATCCCGAGCTTGACGAGTTCGAGGGCGATCAATTCGATGTCGAATCGGTCGGCGTCGGCTCAGTCTCCGACACGGCCCATGCTGTCGAATCCGATCGCACCGAACCCGAGCGCGACGGCCCAGGTTCGTCGGTTGGGTCGGCGTCCGACGCGCGGGAGGACGCCCGGACCCTCAGCTGAATCAGCCAGCCGAGTCAGCCGCGGTTCGGCCGCTCGGGCGGATACGCGTCAGCGGGGTACGCGGCCTCTGTGAAGGGCGACGGCCCCCAGGCCCAGTTGTCGGTACGAGACCTCCACGAGGCCCGCCCGGATCATCGTTCGCACCAGCTCGTCCGGATTGGGAAAGCCCTCCAGCGATTGCGGCAGGTACCGGTAGGCCTCCCGCCGGCCGAATAGCGAGCCGAGCAGCGGCGCCGACCGCCGAAAGGCGCTGTGATAGATGCGACCCCAGATTCGCGGCCGTGGCACGGAAAGCTCGAGGCAGACCACCCAGCCGCCGGGCCTGACCACTCGAGCCAGCTCGCGGAAGGCGGCCTCGAAGTTGGGCAGGTTCCTGAGCCCGAATGCAATCGTCGCGGCGTCGAATGCGCCGTCGCTCGCCGGCAACGCGAGGGCGTCGCCGACCGCGAACTCGAGCTGGACGAGGTCGGGATTCTGTTGCCTGGCTTCCGCGATCATGCCCGGCGCCAGGTCCACCGCCAGCACGCGGCCGAATGGACCCACCCGCTCGGCCAGGGCTCCGGCCAGCTTGCCTGTGCCGCAGGCGACGTCGATGACCGCATCGCCCGACGAGAGGTGGGTCGCGGTGACGGCCGCTCGCCGCCAGCGCCCGTCGAAGCCCAGCGTCATGAGGGTGTTCATGCGGTCGTAGACCGGCGCGATGTCGTCGAACATCGCCGCGACGTCGGCCTCCGGGACCGGGTTGCCCGACCGGCTCGTGGAGACCCCGTCAGCGGGCTCCCGGGGCGAATCGTCTGATTGCGGTGATCCAGACTCGTGCGGCGTGGCGTCGGCCTCGTCGATCGGTCGCTCGTCCGCCGTCGGCACGTCGGTCGCGGGCTCCCCGGGCTGCGGATGGCCGCGAGGCTTCCTGTCCGGAAGCATCCTGTCGGGCCTGGGTTTGCCGGGGTCTGGCTCCCCGGTCGTGGCGGGCTGAGATGTCGTCATCGGGCCATCGGCCATCCGTTCACTGTGACGGTCTGTCCGGCATGATGATCGCCGATTCAGAGCTCGCCGACCAGTGCCGCTGCGCCTGCCGGGTCATCGCCGCGGTCTACCAGCCAGATCCCGAAGGTCGTGCCCGGCGCAGCCTTGGCCACGGCAGGAACGTTACCCACCCAATAGGCGATGCCGGCGGCAAAGTCCATCCGGCCAACCCGAGTCCGGCTGCCATCGGGGGCCTGGAGCCAGCAGCGATACTCGCGGCCGGCGGGTGGCTCGGCGAGATCCCTGACGACGACCACGAGCGCGCCGGTCGAACGGGCAAACGACAGCTCGCCCCGAGGCGACCCGGCGGACGTGCCATCGTTGGACCGGAGGGGGATGTGCGCGCCGTCCGATGCTGCCGCGATGCCGACGTTCCAGCTGGCGACCCTGGCGAGCGCGTCGATCTCCTCGCTGTTGCGGGCGCCGAGCAAAGCCGTCGTGGCCACGACCGAGAGGACGACGGCCGCCGCGATCGATGCGATCCACGCCGCCGGACGCCGGAGGTCCCGTCGCCCGGCGAGGCCCCGAGCCTGGCCGGCAACTGGACTCGACCCGGCACCCGGCCGATCCGTTCCGGCCGGCGTCGCGGGGGACGCGATCCCAACGGCGGTCGCGGAGCCACGCGGCACGCCCAGCTCTCGGACGAAGGCCAGGGTGCGCTCCCGGAGCTCGGCCGGGGGCGCGGCCACGATGATGTCGCGCAATATCGACGTCGATCGGCGCAATCGGTCGAGCTCGAGGAGGCACGAGGAGCAGCCGGCGAGATGGCCCGCCACGACGGCCGCATCGGGGGCGTCGCCGGCCGTCAGCCGATCCAGGCCGCCCGGCTCGAGTGCGGCCAGCTCGAGCCGCTCGCGCACGTCGCCGTGCTGCATCATTCGCCGACCTCCACCGGCAGCGTCGCCGGGGCCAGCTCGGGATCGACGGAATCGGCGAGGACTTCGCGGAGGCGCAGGAGCGCCCGACGCGTGCGTGTCTTGACCGTGCCGAGCGGCCAGCCCAGGCGGTCGGCGATCTCCGATTGGGTGAGATCCAGGCGGTAGGCAAGCAGGATCACCGTCCGCTCCGCGTCCGGCATCGAGTCGAGGGCCTGGCGCAGCATCTCACGGAGCTCGGCGCCAGCCAGTGCGGACTCGGGCGCACCGCGTGGGTCGACGCCACCGACCACCGCGATCCCTGACGTTTCGCCGCCCGCTGCCAGACGCTCGAGGGCGACCGATTCGGGCTCATCGTCTGGCCCGACCGCGGAGACGGAGACGAGCCGTGGCCGTCGGGCGGCCGCACGCAGCCGATCGACCGTTCGGTTGCGCGCGATCGTGTGCAACCAGGCGGCCAGTGACCCGGTCGCCGGATTGAACAGTTCCGCTCGGTTCCACACAGCGAGAAACGTCTCCTGTACCACCTCTTCGGCCATCTGCCGGTCGGTGGTGAGCCGGCAGGCCGCGGCGAAGACGGCACTCGCGTGACGGTCGTACAGCTCCGCAAGGGCATCCTGCGATCCGGTCGCCACCTCGCGGACGAGGACGTCATCGGCGACGGCCGCACGCGCCCCGCTCATGTGTACGCCTGGGTCTGCGCTTTGGTTTCGGTCAGGGTCGTGTGGAGCACGGGCGCGGCATGCGCCACGGCCGCGCGACGGTACCCGGCGTCCACGGCGGGACTACTCGACTGCCAGCTGCACGGTCCCCATTGGCCATAGCCTACCCGGACCCGGCCAGGTGGGCGTCCGGCCAGGCCGGCCACCTCTACTTACGCCGCCTCACCAACCGCCGGCCGGTCGGTGCAGAGGCGTCGCGCCCAGAGCGCCGGCCGGAAGATGCGCCTCCAGGCAGATGACGCCTTGCGGTCCCACCACCGCATCGTGACCGGTGCCGGCCGGCAAGTCCAGCCTGTCGCCGACACCCAGATCGATGGCACGCTCACCGCCCCGAGCCGGGCCGGGCAACCCGAATCGGACGGAGCCCGCCGCCACGACGAGCACCTTGTCGTACCCGTGCTCGTGTGCAGAGTAGACGTCACCGGGACCATTCGACCATGGACTCGGATCCAGCCCCTCGGCGCGCAAGCGACCAGCGAGCTCGACTTCCATCAGGCCGGACGATTTGGTTCGGAATCGGGGTCAGGCTCGTCATTCGGCGCGCCGACGGTCGCGAGCGGCGGGCCGTCGGTCCTGGCCACGACCGAGGCCGCAGCGCCGTCTGGGGCGGGACCTCCGGCCGGACCACCTGCCAGGTCTCTCGCTTCCAATCGCCAGGCCTCGTCGGCCGCCACAGGATCGTCGCCAAGCGAGGCGCCGACCATCATGAACACCGTCCCGAACAACGCCGCGCCCAGAAGGGCCAGCACCAGCGGGCTGCGCAGCCACAGGTAGAAGAGGCCGAACGACGCAGCCGTGGACGCGCCGGTCAGCAGCGCGAGGCGGACGGCCGACACCCGCAGCGACCTAACTCACCGAGACGCCGATCAGGCGACCGACGCCGAAGGTGACCGCCGCCGCGGCCGTGCCGATCAGGACCTGCCGGGCACCGGAGAAGAGCAGTCCGCGACCGGTGATCAGGCTGACCCCCGCGCCGACCGTGAACAGCGCGATCAGGCTCAGGCCCAGGCTGATCGTGAAGACCAGCGCACCTCCACCGAACAGATACGGCACGACGGGCACCGCCGCCCCGGCGGCAAACGCCAGGAACGAGCCCGACGCTGCGCCCCACGGCGAGCCGAGCTCATTCGGATCGAGGCCCAGCTCCTCGCGGATCAGGGTCTCCAGGGCGACCTCCGGATCGCGGAAGATGCGATGCGCGATCGTCCGCGCCTCCTCGGCCGAGAAGCCGCGCGCCCGGTAGAGCCGGGCGAGCTCCGCCTCTTCCTCCTCCGGCATCATCTCCAGCTCGGCGCGTTCGAGGGCGATCTGGCGTTCGTAGAGCTCGCGCTGGCTGCGCATCGAGATGTACTCCCCGGCCGCCATGCTGAAGGCCCCGGCGAGCAGCCCGGCGATCCCGGCCAGCAGGATGAACCGCGGCTGGCCGGTGGTTGCGCCTGCCACGCCCATGACCAGCGAGAGGTTGCTGACCAGGCCGTCGCTCACGCCGAAGATGATCGCTCGCAGCGTCCCCGACTGGCCGGTTCGATGCCAGCTCTCGGCGCGGCCGTCGCCACCGAGCGGATGCGCCTCCAGCGGGGGCAGGACGTCGGCCGCCGGTCCGGCGGCACGCGATCGTCCGGCCGGCGACGCCACCGCGGCGGCTGCTCGGCGGCTCCCCTGGTCGATCTCCGGACCGACCTCCTGGCCCTTCTCCCGAGCTCCCTCGAGGCCGGGCTCCGGCCCATCGTCCTGGCCATTCCCGTTCGTCCGGCCGCTCGAGAGCCGCCGCCAGATCTGGGCGTGCTCGCGCTCATCGGCCGCGATCGAGGCGACCTCGGGCGATGCCTGGGCGTCGTACAGCTCCTCCTCGTCGCCCTCGAGCGCCTGGACCAGCTCCGAAACCGCATGCGTTCCCAGGATGCGAGCCAGCAGGATGATGAAGCGGACCCGAAGCCGTGGGCGGCCGGGCGGAGGAACGTCGGCCCCGCGCTCCTGCAGCTTCGTCGCCCAGATCTCGGCGTGGCGCCGCTCGTTGGCGGCGATCGTCCGGAACGCACGCGCACGCCGCTCGTCCTTCTCGATGGAGGCGAGGGCGTCGTAGAGCACGATTGCATCGCGCTCCAGCTTGAGATTGTCCAGGCTCTGGGCGATGTCCGCGGGGGCCATCCGTCCTCCGGGCTGTGGCTCGCCGTCCCTCGAATGCTACCGCGGGCGCGGCGTACGATGGCCTGGTGGGCCCTGGCTCCTCGCCGACCGTGCCGCCGCTGCGCTACCTGTCCGCGGCCGACGTCGAGGCGGCGATGCCCGCCCTCGAGGAGCGCCTGGCACTGGCCGACCGCACGATGCGGGCGCTCGTCGCCGGCGCCGAGCTGCCGCCCAAGATCGGCGTCCATCCGCGCCCCGACGGATCGTTCGCGCACGCGATGCCGACGTTCCTGTCCGGAGACGCGCCGGACGGATCGGGAGATGGACTCGGCATCAAATGGGTCACCGGTTTTGCGACGAACAATGCCCTTGGGCTGCCGGCGATCAATGCCCTGGTCGTGCTCAATGACCCCGCGACCGGGCTGCCACAGGCGATTCTGGACGGTGGTCCCATCACGGCCCAGCGGACGGCCGCAGTCAGCGGCGTGGCGATTCGGGCGTTCGCACCGCCCGCCGGCCACGGGCCCGTACGGGCTGCCCTGATCGGTGCGGGCACGCAGGGTCGGAGCCATCTGCCGGTCCTCGGCCACACCCTGCCGGGCGTGCGGCTGGCGATCTTCGACCGGCACCCCGATCGCGCCCAGCTGCTGGCGGCCCGAGCACGCGACGCGCCGGGCATCGCTTCGGCGGAGGCCAGGCCGAGCGCGCCGGTCGCGATCCGCGATGCGGACGTGGTCGTGACGGCGGCCTCGTTCGGGCCGGTGCGCCAGGTGATGACGAGCGACTGGCTGGGGCCGAACGCCCTCGTGGTGGCCGTGGACTACGCGACGTACTGCTCCGCCGACGTCGCCCGGTCGGCGGAGCTGTTCCTGGTCGACGAGCGCGAGCAGTTCCTGGCCAACCGTGCCGCCGGGGCGTTCGACGACTACCCCGACCCGACGGCCACCATCGGCGAGGCGCTCATCGCGGGATGGACCCGGCCGCCCGGGCGGGTCGTCGTCAGCCACCTCGGCGTGGGGCTTGCCGACGTCATATTCGGGCGGGCCATCCTGGCGGAGGCCGAACGGCTCGGCCTGGGAACGCTGCTGGAGCGCTAGTCAGGGCCGGCCTCCCGGCAGGCCCGGTCGATCAGGCGCGATCGGTCAACGCATCTGAATCGCCTCCGCCCGCTGCCGGATGGCAGGATGATGCCCCTCCCACGCGGCCCAGGCGGAGTCCGCCCAGCGTTGCATGGCCTGGACGTGGGCGGCCACGTCGGGGGCGGCCGCGACGTCGGCCACGGTCACCGACCCGCGATCGGCCGGGGGTTCGAGCCAGCGGAACTCGCGTCCCTCACTTGCGAGCCGGGCAATCGTTCGGACGGCGGCGTCGACCGGGAGGCCACGTTCGAGAACGAGACACAGCCCGACCAGGTGGACCCAGGCGGACTTGGCCGCCCGCGGACTCGGTGACCCGGGATGCTGCACGGCGTACGCATCGATCGGCGATCGGCGATGGGCGCGAAATCCCGGGTCCGTGAACTCGCGGCCGGTGACCTCGCCAAAGAGAGCCCAGCAACCCGGCACGCCGGTACCATACGTCGGGCCCTCGATGTCGTTCACGAGGGCGCCGCATTCCGGGCAGTGGATCGGGCCGGCTTCGGGCATTGCCGGCGCAAGATTACTCGGCCGGCCACGGACGTCGCCCGTTCGACGGCCGGTTGGAGGAGGGAGCGGTGCGCGTGATCCGTCGGCTGCTCAGGCTGGCGCTCCTCGTCGTCATCGTTCTCGCCCTGATCGTGACCGGACTCCTCGTCTGGATCACCGGGCGGTCCATGCCCCAGGTGGCTGGAACGGTCCGCCTGTCCGGGCTCCATGCCCCTGTCCAGGTCATGCGGGACGCGAACGGCATCGCCCAGATCGTCGCGGATGATCCGCACGACCTGTTCATGGCCCAGGGATACGTCCACGCCCAGGAGCGGTTCTGGCAAATGGAGGCCTGGCGCCACATCGGTGCCGGGCGCCTCGCGGAGCTCTTCGGCCCGACCGCGGTCGACCGGGATCGATTCATCCGGACGCTGGGCTGGCGGCAGGCGGGCCAGCGCGATCTGGACGCTTCGTCGCCCGACACGCGCGCCGCGCTGCAGGCCTACGCCGATGGAGTCAACGACTGGGTCGGGCAGCACCGAGGCGCCCTCGGCCTGCCGTTCGTGCTCGAGAGCCTCACGTTCGGCAAGGGCGGCGGAATTGGCGGCTACGACCCGGAGCCCTGGACTCCCCTGGATTCGACGACCTGGTCCAAGGTTCAGGCCTGGAACCTGGGCGGCAACCTGGATCGGGAGATCTTCCGATTGGGGGTGGACGCCAAGCTCGGCGATCGGCGGCTCACGGATGCGCTCTTTCCGCCGTATCCCGCGAATGGCCCCGTGGAGATTCCGGCCAGCGCGTCTGGTCTGGGCGGGACGGCAACGGCTGCGCCGTCGGGATCGGCCGGCGCGACCGATGCCCAACCCCGGCGCGTCGACGCCTGGCGTCGGCTGGGGGCCATCGCAAGCGGACTGCTCGCCGGCATGGGCATGGACGGATCCGCCGGTACTGGCCTGGACGATGGAATCGGCTCCAACAACTGGGTCGTGGGCCCTTCCAATAGCGCGACCGGCCATGCCCTGCTGGAGAACGACCCCCACCTGGGGCTGGACATGCCGTCGGTCTGGTACATGAACGGGCTGCACTGCCGGACCGTCACCCGGGCCTGCCCATACGACGTCGTGGGGGTCTCGTTTCCGGGCGTGCCGACCGTGATCCTGGGGCACAACGCGCGGATCGCATGGGGAGCCACCAACATGGGACCCGACGTCCAGGACCTGTTCGAGGAGAAGGTCGACCCGACCGATCCCAGCCACTACATGTTCCGTGGTGCGTCGATGCCGTTCACGATCCGCCACGAGACCATCCACGTCGCGGGCGGCGCCGACGTGCAGATCGACGTCCGATCGACCGGCCACGGGCCCGTGATCAGCGACGTGGATGACGACCTCAAGGCGACCGGCGCGGCGTACAGCCTGCGCTGGACGGCGATCGCCGAGCCCGACCAGCTCGTCGACACGTTCTTCGCGATCGACCGAGCCGCCAGCTGGAACGACTTCCGGTCTGCCCTGTCCGTCTACGGGGCGCCGTCGCAGAATTTCGTCTACGCCGACGTCGACGGCCACATCGGCCTTCAGATCCCGGGTCGCATCCCCATCCGCCAGGATCCCCTCGATCGCGGCGACCGACCGGTTCCGGGCTGGGATGGCCGCCATGAGTGGCTGGGCTACGTGCGCTACGAGGACCTGCCGAGGTCGTTCGATCCCCCGTCGGGCAGGATCGTCACGGCCAATGCGGCGCCGGTCGACGGGACCTTCCCGATCTACCTGGGTCGGGACTGGGACCCCGGCTATCGGGCGCAGCGGATCACCGAGCTCCTCGATGCGGCGGCGACCGCCGGCGGCGTCACCCGCGACACGATGCGCTCGATCCAGACCGATACCAAGGTGGGTCGCGCGCCACTGGTGATCGATCGCCTGGACGGCGCGGCGCCGGCCAGCGGCGATGGCCGGACCGTCCTGCAGCGGATCCGTGACTGGGACGGCTCCTGCCCGATCGAGAGCCAGGGGTGCGCCGCCTACATGACGTTCGAGTATCGGCTCCTGCGCGGACTCTTCGACGACGATCTGGGCAACGACCTCGCCCGCGAGTACACCGGCAGTCCGCCCAGCTGGCAGACGCTCATCGCTCTCCTCGGCGATCCGTCGAGCACGTGGTGGAACGACCGGTCGACCGCGGAGCGGCAGGAGACGATGCTCGATGTCGTCGACGCGGCCCTGGACAGCGCCGGGTCCGCCCTGCGGGCCGAGCTGGGCGATCCGGGCGGCTGGTCGTGGGGCCGATTGCACACGATCACCTTCCAGGAGGCGACCCTGGGCCAGGGCGGCCTCGGCCCTGTCAACTGGTACCTCAATCGGGGCTCCTATCCCATCGCCGGAGCGGCCGGCGCGGTCGACAACACGTACTACCGGTTCGAGGCGGCCTACCTCGATCCTGACGACCCGGCCTACCGGCCGGGCGGCCTCCGCGACGTGTTCGACGTCACGAATGGGCCATCCTACCGGCTGGCGATCGACATGGGCGACCTCGACGGCGCCGGCATCGTGACCACCACCGGCCAGTCGGGAAACCCGTTCGACCGGCACTACGGGGACCTCATCGACTCGTGGCTTGCGGGTCGCCTGATTCCGCTGCCATTCAGCTCGGCGGCGCTGAACGCGACGGCGACGTCCACCCTCAGCCTCACCCCGTGAGCAGGCGGGTCCGGATGGGCAGGACCGGCCCCCAGGGCGCCGGGGTGGCCGACCTGGTCGTCGTGGGCGCGGGGACGATGGGTGCCTGGACGGCACTCTGGGCGCAGCGCGCCGGTCGGCGGACGACGCTGATCGACGCCTACGGAGCCGGCCACCCGCGGTCCACGTCGGGCGACGAGACGCGCATCCTGCGGGCCTCGCACGGGGCCGATGCCTTCTATTCCCGCTGGGCGAGGCGGGCTCGTGATCGCTGGATAGCCTTCGGCCAGGAGATCGGCGAGACGCTCTACCACCAGGTCGGCTGCCTGTGGTTCGCAACCCGCGAGGATGGGTTCGAGGCCGCGTCCGAGGTGACACTTCGCGCCGAACGCATACCGGTCGAACACCTGCTGCCCGCCGCGATCGGGACGCGCTGGCCCCAGATCGGGCTGGACGGCGTGGCCTTCGCCATCCACGAACCCGAGGCGGGCCTGCTCCTCGCCCGCCGAGGGGTCGCTGCCGTGGCCCGGGCCTTCGTCGATCAGGGAGGTCGGTTCGAGCTGGCGTCCGTCCGGGTGGGGCGCGCGGCTGACCGGCGGCTCGAGTCGGTCATCGGCCAGGACGGCGCAGAGGTTCGCGGCGAGGCGTTCGTGTTCGCCTGTGGGCCCTGGCTGCCACGGCTCTTTCCGGAGCTCCTGGGCGACCTCATCCGAGTGACCAAGCAAGACGTCCTCTTCGTCGGCCCGGGCGGCGGCGACGGCCGATTCGCAGCCGAGCAGATGCCGTGCTTCGTCGAGTACGACGCCGCGTTCTACGGCATTCCCGCCTTCGACGGCCGGGGCTTCAAGATCGCGCCCGACCGCTACGGGCCGGTCTTCGATCCGTCAGCCGGCGAGCGACTGGTCGACCCGGAGTCGGCCCGTCTCGTGCGGCACTACGTGGCCCGCCGGTTCCCCGCACTGGAGAACCAGCCGATCGTCGAGACGCGCGTCTGCCAATACGAGACCACACCGGACACGCATTTCCTCATCGATCGCCACCCTGCCTTCGACAACGTCTGGCTCGTCGGTGGCGGGTCGGGCCACGGTTTCAAGCACGGTCCAATCATCGGCGAGCTCATGGTGAGCCGCCTGGACGGCGCCACGCCCGGCGACGGCGAGGAGCGGTTCGCGCTGGATCGCCCGCGTCTGCCGCGCGCCGGTGTCCGGACCGGCGGCGACTCGATGGTCACCACCTGGCAGGGCTACTGAGTCGCGTCTCCGCAGTCCGAGCGCAGGGCTGTGGCCAGATATCCACCCGGCGACTGCTTAGCCGGAGTATCGGCCCGAATCGCGGTCATGTATCCATGCCGGGACTCTTCGGCCACGACGGACGAGGTCGTGCGCACCGGCAACGGGCCAGCAGCTCGATGCCGTGCGGCGTTCGTCCGAAGAGGTCTCCGCAAGCCTCGCGATTTCAGCCGAACGGCTGGCCACGGTCGTCCCAGCAGTCGCCCGATGAATGACTGGCCACGGCCGCCGCGCGGATCAGTAGCCGTAGCCTCCCGGCGACGAGGACGGCGGCGCCGAGGGCGCACTCGATGGGGCTTCCGACGCGGGAGTTCCAGAGGCGAGAGCGACGAACCAGATGCCGCCAACACCCTGGCCGTTCGTGTCGCCTGCCTTGCCATCGCCCTTGAAGAAGTAGAGCGGCCGACCCTTGTAGCTGACCTGGGTCGCGCCGTCGGGTCGGGCCAGCGTGCCCAACTGGCCGCTGACCCCGGCGCCGGCCTGGGGCTGCTGGCCGGCGGCGACCGTGAACGGCGGCCAGTTCTGGGCGCAGGACGACGTGCACGTCGAGGTGTTCGCGGAGTCCTTGCTGAGCACGTACAGCGTCCTGCCGTCGGGCCCGGTCAGGAACGCGCCCAGGCCCGAGCTGGCTGTGCCCACCGTTGGGCCGCCGGTCGAACCGGACGGGCCGGCCGTGGATGCCGAGCCGGCTCCGCCGTTCGTGCACGCAGCCAGCACCAATCCGGCGATGGCGAGGAGCGACGCCACCCGACCGGGCGTGCGCAATGTCGGTCGTCTCATGTGCCTCTCCAGGTGGTCATCGGTGATGCCGCGCCTGCCACCCGATACGATTCGTCACGCCGTGTGGTTTTGCCGCTTGCCACCCCGGCGTACCTTCATCTCGGGAACCGCACAGCGTCGAGGAGGTGCCCCATGCGTTCCTACCTCATCGTGGCGAACCAGACGCTCGCCAGCCCGACCCTCGCCGATGCGGTCAAGGATCGGCTCGCCCAGGACTCCGCTCGATTCCATGTCGTCGTCCCCGCAACGCCGATCCAGCACGGCCTGACCTGGGACGAAGACGAAGCGGAGTCGGCCGCCCAGGAGCGGCTGGATGGGATGCTGAAGTGGCTCCGGGAGCTGGGAGCGGAGGCCTCGGGGGAGGTCGGCAACAAGGATCCGATCGCGGCCGCCCAGGATGCCCTGCGGGGCAACCCGGTCGACGAGATCATCCTCTCCACGCTGCCGCCCGGGATCTCGCGCTGGCTCGGGCAGGACGTCCCGAGCCGGCTCAAGGGCTCGGTCAGCGTCCCAGTGGCCGTGGTGACCGCTCCTCGCGAGGCCGCGCCCGCACCTCAGGGGTGAGCGCTGCCGGGCTCGACGCCCAGCCGAGCGCCCGTCCTGCGCGTGGACGGCCTGTTACTGTTGCGTGAATGGCACGTAAGCACCGCCGCTTCGCTCTGCTGGACGTGACGTACGACGGTGCACCGCTGCCCGGCGCCACCATGGACTGGTGGGAGGACGAGCGCGGGCAGACGCAATGGACCGCCCGCGCGCTGATGCCATTCGGTACCGGCCAGGACGAGGGCGAGCTGGCCGGTAAGACGAAAGACGGCCGGACGCTATCCGGCCACGTCCTCGTGGGTAGCCGGCAGATGGGGCCCAGCGGTCCGCGCCAGACCCTCGTCGAGTTCCACGGATCGGGCGACCTGCACGGCCTGGACGACCTGCCCGACTAGGGCGCGGCGGGCTCCCTACTCGTTGACGGGGAGTGGCCCTTCCGGAATCTCGATGAGGACACGGCCGTCCTCGACGAAGGTCGGGTACATCGCGAGCGGCAGCTCCGCGGGGGGGTCGAGCGGCTCACCGGTCGCCAGGTCGAAGCGCGAGAGGTGGAGCGCGCACGTCAGCGAGCCGGCCGTGAGGAAGCCCTTGTCGAGCTCGAAGTATTCGTGGGTGCAGATGCCCTGATACGCCTGCGGGTCGCCCTCGAGGTTCACGACGAGGACCTGGTCCGTGCCGTCGACCCAGGCCATCTTCATCGTTCCAGGCGGCACGTCGTCGATGCCCATGAGATCGACCCGCCTCATCGACGCTGGCGGCTCCGCCAGCCGCCCGGGAGTCCACTGTGACTCAGGATCAGCATGAGCGTGCATGGCTCTGCAGGACTGGCCGATTCCGCGTTGGGGCACGCGCGTTCGTCGAGGACGTCAGTCATGGTGGACTGGGGCGGCGCCCGGCGGCGACGCCGGACCTCACGCTGCGGACGCCGTCACCGCCCCGGCGCTGGCCGCCCATTTCGCCTCGAGCAGCTCGCGCAGTCGATCCTGCGCGTCCCCGAGCGGGACGCGCGCCACCACCGGCTCGAGGAAGCCCAGGACGATGTACTTGCGCGCGTCGTCCGGCGGGATGCCGCGGCTCTCGAGATAGAACAGCTGGAGCTCGTCGACTGGGCCCACAGACGACGAGTGCATCGCCCGGCGGCAGTCGGGCTGGTCGATCTCCAGGCTGGGGATGGCGACCGCTCGCGCCTGCCGGGAAAGGTTCATCCCGAATTCGCCCAGGAAGCTGTCCGTGCCGACGGCGGTCTTCTCGATGGTGATCAGGCCCTTCATGTAGCTCCGGGAGCGATCCATGAGCGCGCCCTTCGAGAGCAGGTTGCCTGTCGTGTCGCGGCCCACGTGACGGGTGTACGAGGTAAGGTCGACGACCTGCTCGCCCGAGCCGAACACGATCTCGACCTGCTCCACGGAGCTCCGATCGCCCTCGAGCCGGTTGTCCACCCGGCTGCGGACGATCCGGCCGCCGAGCTGAGCCAGGGCCCAGTGGAGCTTGGCGCCCTCACCGAGCACCGCGTGGCGATGCTGGAACGCGGTCACCCCGGACGGCAGGTCCTGGATGCTCGCGACGGCAAGCTCCGCACGGTCGCCGAGGACGACCTCCAGCGTGCCCGCGAACAGGCTCTGCGGAACGGGCTCGCCCTCGGCGCATTCGACCTCGGGGCCGCTCGGCACGAGCTCTTCCACCAACGACGCACGCGCCTCGGCACCGAGACGCACGAAGGAGCGGCTGACGAGCGCCCGATCGGGGACGCCGGCCCGCCAGCGGACGACGATCGGGTCGGCCAGCTGCACGCCGGCCGGGACATCGAGTCGGACGCCCTGGTTCCAGAACGCGCGGGCGAGCTGGGCCAGCTTGTCGTCGGCCGGGAGCGAGGCCCCACCTTCGACGTCGGCCCGGAAGCCGTCCGGATCGCGGGCCAGCGCGGCACCGAACGTCTCCAGCGTTACGCCAGCTGTGGCCGCCTGGTCGCCGAGCGCAAGAGCGATCAGCCCGTCCTCACGCAGCTCGATCAGCGCCGCGACGCCCTCGGGAACCCTGGCTGTGGCCGATCCCGTCTCCGGCGCCGCCGCGGTCCGCGTGTAGGGGCGGACGGCGGTCAAGTCGGACGAGCGCAGGTCGACGTAGGTCGTGTAGAGCTGGTTCTTCTCGAGCGGCAGGGCCTCATAATTCTGAGCCGCCGCGACACGCTCGGCGAGCAGCCAGTCGGGCTCGGAGCGGTCAGCCGCGAGCGTTCGGGCCAGGTCGACGTTCGGAAAGGTGAAAGGCAGATCGGCCGGTCCGCGCCGGGCCGGCCGCGCCGGTCTGGCCGGGGCCTCCCCGGCCGGGGTGACCGCGGTCAACCGAGCGAGCCCTCCATCTCCAGCTTGACCAGCCGGTTGAACTCGATCGCGTACTCCATCGGGAGCTCCTTCGTGAAGACTTCGAGGAAGCCCTGGACGATGAGGTTCTGCGCCTCGTTCTCCGTCAAGCCGCGGCTCATCAGGTAGAAGACCTGGTCCTGGCTGATCTTGCCGACGACGGCCTCGTGGGTCATCGTCGTGTCGTCTTCCTGGATGTCGATGTAGGGATACGTGTCGCTCCGGCTCTGGTCGTCGAGCATCAGCGCGTCGCAACGGACCGATGCCACGACACCGGTGGCACCCGGAGCCACTCGCAGGTTGCCGCGGTACGTCGCCCGACCGCCGTCCTTGCTGACCGACTTCGACACGATCCGGCTCTTCGTGTTCTTGGCCAGGTGGATCGCCTTGGCGCCCGTGTCCTGGTGCTGGCCCTTGCCGGCGACCGCCACGGAGATGATGTCGGCCGTGGCATTTTCCCCACGCAGGTAGATCGACGGGTACTTCATCGTCAGCCGAGAGCCTGTATTCGCGTCAATCCACTCCACATTTGCGTTCTCATATGCGTGAGCACGCTTAGTTACCAGGTTATAAACGTCGTTCGACCAGTTCTGGATCGTCGTATATCGGACTTTCGAGCTAGGCAACGCGATGACTTCAACGACCGCGACATGCAGTGAGTCCGTGGCGTAGATCGGCGCCGTACAGCCCTCGATGTAATGGACCTTGGCGCCTTCCTCGACCACGATCAGCGTCCGCTCGAACTGGCCTGTGTTCTCGCCGTTGATCCGGAAGTAGGCCTGGAGCGGAAGCGGGACCTCCACGCCCTTCGGGACGTAGACGAACGAGCCGCCCGACCAGACAGCGCTGTTGAGCGCGGCGAACTTGTTGTCCTCCGGCGGCACGACCGTCCCGAAATGCTTCCGGAAGATCTCCGGGTATTCCATCAGGGCCTGGTCGGTGCCCATGAAGACCACGCCGAGCTTGGACAGCTCTTCCTTGACCGAGTGATAGACGACCTCCGAGTCGTACTGTGCGCCGACACCCGCCAGGAACTTGCGCTCCGCCTCCGGGATGCCGAGGCGCTCGAACGTGGCCTTGATCTTCTCGGGGACGTCGTCCCACGACTTCTCTTCGCGCTCCGACGGCTTGCGGTAGTAGACGATCTTGTCGAAGTCGATGTCGTCGAGGTAGCCGCCCCATTTGGGCATGGGTCGCTGGAGGAAATGGTCGTAGGCCCGGAGCCGGAACTTGAGCATCCATTCCGGCTCATTCTTGATCGCGCTGATCTCCTCGACGGTATCCCGGCTCAGTCCACGTTTCGTCTCCGTGAGGTAGACGATGTCGTCATGGAACGCGAAGTCGTCGCGACGATCGCGGACTGCCTCTCGGGTCTGGGTCGAAGTCATGCGGTCTCCGGTGCATTCGCGGCGGGCCGATCGAACCGGTCGACCTGGCGCCCGCGCACGTCTGGGATCTGGCTAATTCCGAGTTAGATTATCGGGATTGCGCGCCGAAGCGTCAATGACCCCGGTGCGGCGGAGCTGCGAGCCGCGGGGTCGAGGTGGGTCTTGCATGACGGCACCTCGAATTACCCAGTCGGCGCGGCCCCATCCGGGGCCCCAGCCGCGATTTGGGCTTAGACTGCGCGGACTGACCGGGACCGCGGAGGCGCCCCTGCCCGGGGCGAGGTCCCGCACCACGCTCACCTGCAGGAGGACCGATGAGCACACGACTCCGTGGCTGGCGCCTGATGGCAGCCACCCTGACCGCCATTGTTGCGCTCGCCGCCATGGCGGTCGCGCCCGCTTCGGCAATCACCAACGGAGGCCTGGACGGCACCGCCCATCAGTACGTCGGGCTCATGACGGCGCACAAGGCGAACGGCGACTACCTGTGGCGCTGCAGCGGAACGCTGCTGAACGCCCACGTGTTCGTCACGGCCGGCCATTGCACCGAGGCGCCGGCTGCCTCTGCAGTCGTCTTCTTCGACGACGGTCTGATCACACCGGACCCGAATTTCACGCTGACCACGCGGAGCTGTACCGGCATCGCCGGGTATCCCTGCGGGGGCGCGAACAGCTACACGGGCGCCATCCACACCCATCCCCAGTACGACCCGGACGCGTTCTATCTCCATGACCTCGGCGTCGTGGTGCTCGACGGCGCTGGCTTCAACCCGGGCAAGTTCGGCGCGCTTCCCACGAAGGACTCGCTCGACGCGCTGCGGCCGGGCCGCAGCACCACGTTCACCTCAGTCGGGTTCGGCCTGCAGGCCTCGTTCCCCGATGCGGCTGCGTGGAAGGACGTCGGCCTCCGGCAGCGGATGGTCGCCCATCCCTGGCTCCTTCAGATCAACACCGGATTCGTCGGCGACTTCTCGGTCCTGCTCTCGAACAATGCCCACAGCGGCGGGACGTGTTTCGGCGACTCGGGTGGCCCGAACTTCGTCGGGGACTCGAACGTCCTGGCGGGCGTGACCTCGTACGGTCTGAATCCGACGTGCGCTGGCACCGGTGGCGTCTACCGCGTCGACAAGGCGGACGACCTGAATTGGCTCGCGACGTTTGGCGTCGCGCCCTGATCGTCATCCCGAACATCTGGAAGTGCCCCGGCAGCGCCGGGGCTCTTCTCTTTCCGCGGGTTGCTGGAGAGACTGCCCTTGTGCAAGATTGGCCTCACGCGCAGACTCAACCAAGGATCACGAGAAGGCACTGCAGCCTGAGGAGACGGGATGGGCGACTCGGACTTTGCACCGCCACCGGAGATCCGCGATCCGTTCGCCGACGATACGTCCGCGGACGACCCCCTGGCGGGCGGTGGGAACTGGGAGGGCGGCCCCTGGGAAGGCGGCGGCGGGTCCGTCCATGACGACCAGGGCAACACCGTGATCATGACGAAGGAAGGGGACGTCGCGACGATGACGCCCCACGGCTCGTCGGTGACCAAGGCCGACGGGACGAGCTTCGACGACTACGTCGATCCGAACACGCCCAGCACCTGGGACCCGGATCTGGGGCCGGAGGGCAACTGGGAGGCCGACCGCTGGCCGGGTGGCGGCGGCTCGGCGCACGACGACCAGGGCAACACGGTGATCTTCACCAAGGAGGGAGAGGTCGCGACGATGACTCCGTCGGGCTCGAGCGCGACGAACGCCCAGGGCGAGACGTTCGGAGGCCAGCCCGAGGAAATGGCGGACCCAGACTCCGACGAGTAGGGGCGCCACGACAGGAGAACGGACCGATGTCATTCATGGCCGAACGCCCCAGCGGGGCGCAGCGCGACGAAGAGGCGGAGAGGCTCGCCGACGACGGCTCGGTCGACACCGCGGATGAGCCGGACCCGGACGCCGCCCCGCCCGAAGGCTGGACGGCGACCCACTACGCGGCCGGCGGCGGCGAGGCCGAGGACGACGCCGGGAACCTGGTGACCGTCGACGCCGACGGCACCGTTCAGACGTTCATGACGACCGAGGTCGGCGTCGAGAGGCCCGCGAAACCATCGACTGAAGCGCCTGATTCGGCCGGCGCCGTGGAGAGTGTCGAGCTCGAGGATCTCGACTAGGACTCGTCCGGGGTGTCGACACCGAGGGCGTCTCGGATTGCGGCGATGGTCTGCTCCTCTCGCTCACTGACCTGCTCGCCGCCGATGCCCAGGACGCCGCCCTCGCGCGCAGCCGACGCCACGACCTGAGCGACGGACAGCATCCAGGCGCGAACGCGCGCCGCCTCGGACGGATCGGCCTGGACCGAAAGGATCGCGCCGGCCCGGCGGGCCGCCTCGAGGCCATCCATGAAGGCGTCCGCCGGCGAGTGCTGCGGCGTGCCGCCGGCCAGCCGGCCATGGACATCGCCCACGATCGCCCCAAGAAGACCGCCGGCGTCGTCGGCCGCGGCTCGATCGATCAGCTCGAGGAACGCCCCGAGCTCGTTGGCGCTCTGGGCCGGCGAGCCAGCCACGGAGGCAACGGCGCGGGCAATGGCCGGTGGGGCCTCGACGAGCGCCTGCCATTGCTCGGGGGTGAACGCATCACGTTCGCTCATCGACCTCTCCTTCGTCGCGCGCCAAGGCTTTGGGCTTGCCCGCTCATCATCATGCGCTCAGACTGCATAGCCCGGCCGGAACCGGCGCACACGAGGAGCGAACGAGATGCCCGTCACCATCGATGACATGGAGATCACCCCCGAGCCGGATCGCGACGAGACGCCCGTCGATCCGGATGCGCCGCAAGAGTGGACGGCGACCCACTGGGACGAGGGCGGTGGCGTCGCCACCGACAACAAGGGGAACCAGGTCATCTTCCAGCCGACGGGCACGGTCGTGACGTCGACACCAACGGGCGCCTCGATGACCCGCTACGACGGCTCCGCCAGCGAATACAACACCGACTTCGAGAACCCCGACGAATCGTTCGACCGTTCCTGGCCGGCCGACCCGTCGCTCCCGCCCGACACCGACCCGCTGCTCGGCGTGGACTGAGCGCGGTCGCCGACGAGCGGCAGGCTCGAACGAGCGTGCTATGCTTTTCGCTCGTCGCAATTCGTGGCGATGCTTCCGCGTGGTCGACCCTCCTTCTCGAACGGACCGTGCAGTGGCAAATCGTGTTCGAGAAGACATGGAGGTCAATGTGGCCACCGGAACCATCAAGAAGGTCGTAGCCGATCGCGGCTTCGGCTTCATCGCTGCGGAGGACAAGAAGGAATACTTCTTCCATCGCGGCGGCCTCGACTCCTCGATCGACTTCGACCGCCTCGTCGGCGGCGAGCGCGTCGAGTTCCAGATCGAAGCAAATCCGAAGGGCCCCCGCGCGGTCAACGTGCGCAGCGCCTGACCTCGGAATCGAAAGCGCCCCGTCCTCACGGACGGGGCGCTTTTTCTTGTCCCGGGGAGCGGGGTGGCCCTAGCCGGTCCAGCTCCCTCGACCCGTGACCAGGTCGAAGCCAACCAGGCAGCTCGCGCCGTTGTTGCCGCTGGTGATGTCGCGGTAGCTGATGGCGCTGCCATAGACGTACGCCGCATCGACGGTCGCTCCGGCAACGGCCGAACGGCCGGCCCACATCGGCGCCGACGCGCTGGTGCCGCCGACCGTCCACCAGCCGGCCTGGCCCTGGTAGCGGAACGAGTCGTAGACCGAGACGCCGCTGGCGGGATCGGCATCCAGGGACACGTCGGGTGTGGCCCGCTTGCCGCCACAGTTCACCTGCCCGTACTGGGAAAAGCCGGACTGGGCCGAGGTCGCCGTCTCGTAGACGCTGCAGCCGCCGCCGGACCCGCTCCAGCCGGTCTCGGAGGAAAAGTTCCCGCCGCTGAAGTGCAGCGTCGTCCCGCCGACCGAGATGACGTTTCGGGACGACGACGGATACTCCGCCGGGGTGCCGTTGTCGCCCGATGAGACAAAGAAGCTCACGCCGCTCTGTGAGAAGTGCGAGTCATAGCTGGTCTCGCCGCTGAACTCGGCCGCACCCCAGCTGTTGGAGACGTACTGGGCATGCGCCTTGGCGTAGTCCTCGGCGGCCAGCAGGTTCGCGAAGCTGTTGCTGGTGGCCTCGACAAGGAGGATCCTTGCTCCGGGCGCGATCGCGTGCGCCCACTCGACGTCGAGCGCGATCTCGAGCGCCCAGCCGGCGTTCTTGCGCGGATAGCTGCTGCCACCGTTCTGATTGACCTTCGTGAAGCAGAAGTTGGCGGTCGTGCAGGCGGGCAGGCCGTACTGCGAGCTGAAGACAGCGAGATCGGCCTCGATGCTGGGGTGGTCGAAGGCGTCGACGATCGCGATCGTCTTGCCCGCGCCCGCGGTCTGGCTGGTCGTGAAGTTGTAGGCACTCTTGATCGTGGCCGGCGACAGGCCGGTCGGCGACGACGAGGCGTTGGGCTTGACGTGCAGGTAGGTGTGGGCGTACACGCCCGCTGGCGGTCCGGCGGCCCCAACGGGTGCCGCGACGGCGAGCGCGAGAATGAATGCAGCGGCGATCGGGACCAGGCGTCTCACGCGGTCGATCCTCCCATTGGCCGAGGAAGCGTCGGCCGCGCGCGGGGCCGCTGAAGGCGCCGATATGCTGGCGCAACCCCTGTGCGGAGGATCCTACACGGGACGCACTGGGCATCCGTCTCGGCTATGGCCGTCTGTCGGCCAAATGACGGTGCGTTCTGTCGATCGTCGATTGGCGGCCTGCAGGCGGGCGACCTGCAGGCGGGCGGTCAGTCGGTTCGGGCCGTTCGATTGACGAGCTCGGGCGTGCCGACCGGGTCCGTGCGTTGGCCGGGCCCGACACCGCGCCAGGCGTCCGACGTCGGTTCGGACTCGCGCCCGGCCTCGCTTCGCTCCGGCAGGTCGCTGCTGGACTGGCGGCCGATGGTCCAGCCGTCGTCTGGCGGACGACGCTCGGGCGCCGTCGATGCGTCGACGCCTTCGGCCGTGCGGCCGCTGCTCCGCCACCCACCCGTCCGGGCGGCCATCGCCGGTCCCATTCGGGCCGCGTTGCCGATCCACCAACCGATCGCCACGCCGGCGAGCAGGCCCAGCAAGACAACGAAGATCGTCGGCCCGTTCTGTCGCACGGGCGATGGCCGGCGGCGACCCGGCAAGGAGTCGAGTGACACCTGCGGAAGCGAATCCAGCGACAGATCGCCCAGAGAGGCGAGAGCGGCCTCGGTCGATTTTCGCCAGTCGCGCAGCGTCCGCCCGGCGCGATCTACCCCGGGTCCAAGATCGTCCGTAGAGATGTCGGGGCCGCGCATGCGGGAGACGCGGCGACGGACGTCGGGAAAGTCGATAGCCATGGGTTCCTCCTCCGCTGTCTGCTCGGGTGACCCTGAGGCTGGCAGCGCCGGGGCGACGGACGGACCGTCCTTGCGGCCGCGGACGTTGCAGCTCCATGCCGAGGCGCTGGGATCGGCGAGCGAGGCCGCGACGGCCGCCGGGCCAGCAGTTCCGGGAACCGATTCCGGGCCTGAGCGGTACGGGAAGTGAGCGTCTCGAAAGGAGGACACGACCATGAAACGCTTGATGATCGGTCTCCCACTTGCCGGATTACTGAGCCTGTTCGCCGTCCAGGCGACGCTCGCGTGGCCAGACGACACCCAGGCCAGCCTGAGCACGAGTCCAGCCGGCACGACCGCCGGAGGAACCTGGACTGTCGACGTCTCGTTCGTCAGCCAGGGCCACATCCTCCGCGTCGCCAGCCTCCAGCCCTCGGTCGTCATCAAGAACGTCGCGACCGGCGAGCGCCGGTCATTCCCGACGGAAGCGACTGCCGAGAGCGGCGTCTGGCGAGCCAGCGTCGTCTTCCCGAGCGAAGGCAGCTGGACCTACTCGGTGGTCGTGGGCGTTTCAGGGATCACGTTCGACTATCCGCCCGTGAGCATCGGCCCTGCCCTGGCGGCAGACGGCCGGGCCGCGGCAAATGCCCCGATCGCGGCCGAGGCGCCGACCCCGGGCGGGGTGTTCCTGCCGATTGCTCTGCTTGCGGCGGCCGCAGTCGTGGCAGCTGGCCTGGTCGTGGCACGCCGGTCGATGCGACAGAGCACTACCGCCGTCGTGGAGCATGCCGCCTCCCTCGATCGACGCTGAGCCGGCCATCCTCACACGCCGCCGCGCCGAGACTCGGAGCCACCCATGCTCGTCGTCCCGACGAGACCGGTGGCTCCGGCTTCGGCTCCGGGCGTCGCCGCGACCCGATGCCACAATGCGGTCGTGGCTGATCCTGCCGCTCCGGACAGCACGCTCGTCGAACAGGCCCGGGCGGGAAACGTGGCGGCCTACGAGGCTCTCGTCCGCCGCTACCAGGATCTCGCCGTGCGGACGGCGCATGCCATCCTCGGATCCTCCGCGGAGGTGGACGATGCGGTCCAGGAGGCCTTCGTGAAGGCCTACTACGCACTCGGTCGATTCCGTGCCGGGTCGCCGTTTCGACCATGGCTTCTGCGAATCGTCGCGAACGAGTCGATCGATCGCGCGCGAGGCGCCGCCCGAACGGTGAGCCTGGGCCTGCGACCGGATACCGACGACGGGCCCGCCGACCCCGGACAGCCTACGCCGGAGGCCACCTCCCTGGCGCTCGAGCAGCGGGATGAGCTCCTGACCGCCGTGAACGCCCTTCGGCCGGAGGACCGGCTCGTGATCGCCTGTCGTTACTGGCTGGACATGCCCGAAGCGGAGATGGCCGCCGCGCTCGGCTGTGCCAGGGGCACCGTGAAGTCGCGTCTGTCCCGGGCGCTTACCAGGCTCCGGGCACGGCTGCCCGCGAGCCTCGCGCCGGAGCCTGGCTCGAGA
>WNFU01002030.1_pt1 | contig 27997 bp, 25 predicted proteins | sample 5400121 | NCBI WGS metagenome assembly WNFU01 (sample SAMN13153360, study PRJNA577476) | soil metagenome | isolation source: 100 cm soil or saprolite under grassland replicate 1 | place: USA:California | collected 2016-06-15 | reverse complement strand
CGGGTACGCGGTGTGCGACGGCACGTGCACGCTCCCGACCGGCAAGCTGTGCGGTGACTGCAACGACGCGAACGCGGCCATCAACCCCGGCGTCACCGAGGTGTGCACGGACGGCATCGACAACAACTGTGACGGCCTCATCGACGCTGCCGACCCGGTCTGTGCGCCGGTGGGCCTCTCCGACTTCGACATCGCGTCGGTGCGTGCGACCGGGAGCGTCTCGGTCGGCCGCAAGGCTTCGTTCAAGGTCAACGTCGTCCAGGTGGTCCCCGGCGCCGCGTCCCTCACCGTCCAGGTGACGGAGGCCGGCCTCACGACGACCCTCGGCACGGTGAGCCCGCTCACCGCCGGCACGTTCAGCTTCTCGTACGTTCCGACGATCAAGGGCGGGAGCCTCAACTGGTCGGCGACGATCGCCGATCAGGATCCCGACGCTGACGTCGCGACGGCGGTCACTGTCGTCAAGTAGCTCGCCAGCAACGTGAAGACTGCGAGGGGCGCCCGGTGACGGGCGCCCCTCGTCGTTCGTCTGCCGGCGCCCTACGGCCGCTCGCCGGTTGTGGGTCGGGTGGCAGGTCGGTTACTCAAGCGTGACCCGTGCGCGTCGAGCTGACCATCGAGGACCTCGCCCCCGGCGGCGAAGGGATCGGGCGAGCAGGCATGCGCGCGGCCTTCGTGGCGTACACCGCGCCCGGCGACCGCGTCGACGCGGACGTGCCTGCCGGCGCGGGGCCCGCGCACGGCACGCTCCTGTCCGTCCTCTCGCCCGGCCCCTCGCGCGTCGAGCCGCCGTGCCGGCATTTCGGGCCGCTCATTTCGGGGCAGGCACCTGCGCTCGTTCAGGCGGATCGCGAGTGCGGCGGCTGCGAGTGGCTCCACGTCCGCTACGAGGTGCAGCTCGCCGCGAAGGCGCGCGGGTTCCGCGAGACGCTGCGGCGCATCGGCCAGGTCGATCCGGACGCGTGCGGCCTGCGCCCCATCGTGCCGTCTCCGCTCGCGCTCCGTTACCGCGCGCGCGCCAAGTTCCACCTCGACCGGGCGAGTGGGAGGCTCGCCTTCTTCAGGCGCCGCTCTCACGCGCCGGTCCGGCTCGAGGAGTGCCACCTGCTCGCTCCGGGGCTCGACGCGCTGCGCGCCGCGGTCGGGCCCGCCCTCGTGGAGGCGCGGCTCGCGCCTACCGAGGTCGCGCTCGAGTGGTCGGAGCAGGAGGGGCGGGGAAGCGCGCTGCTCCTCCTCGAGCCGGGGACCTCTCTTCGCGGGCGCGCCGAGGCGCTGCTCGTCGCCGTGCCGGCGCTCGCGGGTGTCGTGCTCCGGGGCGAGGACGGTCGCGCCGCGGTGGTGGGCGCGCCGGTGCTCCGGCTCGCGCGCGTCCCGGGCCGGCCCGAGGCCGGCCTGCAGCGCTCGCGCCCCGACGTCTTCCAGCAGGCGAACCGCGCGGCGAACGCGCTCCTCGTAGAGGCAGCGCTCGCGCTGCTGCGGCCGGAGGGCGAGGACGTGCTCGAGCTTCACTGCGGGGCCGGGAACTTCACGGCGCCGCTCGCCGCCCGCGCGCGCGCCGTCGCCTCCGTCGAGGTGCAGGGCCCCGCGCTCGACCTGGCGCGCGAGGATCTGGCCGCGGCGGGGAACGTCCGGTTCTTCGCGGGCGACGCGCTGAAGCTCGCGCTCGCGCTCGCCCGCGAGCGGGGCCCGGCTGCGCGGCGCTTCGGCGCGGTGCTGCTCGATCCGCCGCGCGAGGGCGCGAAGGGCATCGGCCCCGCGCTGCGCGAGCTCGGCGCGGCGCGCGCCGTCTACGTCTCCTGCGATCCGGCGACGCTCGCGCGCGACGTCCGCGCCTGCGTCGAGGTGGGCTATCGGGTCACGGCGGTCCAGCCGGTCGACATGTTCCCGCAGACGCACCACGTCGAGGGCGTCGTCCTGCTCGAGCGCTGACCTCGTCGCACAGCCCCGGCGTCGCGCGGTCGAGGCCGCGTCAAGCTGCCTCGGCCCGCGTGGCGCGGTCGATCGCCGCGAGCCGCTCGACGAGCGTCGGGTGGCTGTAGTGCCAAGCGCTGTACCAGGGGTGCGGGTGGAGGTTCGAGAGGTTCTGCCGGTTGAGCCGCACGAGCGCGTGCTTCAGCGCCTCCGGCGCCCGGGCGAGCCGCACCGAGTAGCGGTCGGCCTCGTACTCGTGCCGCCGCGAGAAGTGGGACGCGAGCGGCTGGAGCCAGAACACGAAGGCGGCGCCGCCGAGCGAGAAGATCGCGACGGCGCCGTGGAGCGTCGGCGCGTCGAAGCCGAAGGCGCCGTGGAGCGGCGGCCACGCGACGAGCCACGAGAGCACGAGCAGCGCGAGGAGGAGCGAGGCGAGGGAGAGCGCGAGCCTGCGGTGGACGTGGTGCGCGCGGTAGTGGCCGATCTCGTGGGCGAGCACGCTCGCCGCCTCGTCGACGGCCATCTCATCGACGAGCGTGTCGAAGAGGACGATGCGCGGACGGAAGATCCCGGTGAAGTAGGCGTTCGAGTGGCCGGAGCGGCGCGAGGCGTCCATCACGTACAGGCCGCGATTCGCGAAGCCGGCATCGTGGGCGAGCCCGACCAGCCGATCGCGCAGCGGCCCGTCCGGCAGCGGCGCGAACCGGTTGAAGAGCGGGGCGATGAACGTGGGGTAGAGCCACAGCATGAACAGCTGCACCGCAGCGAGGAAGATGAAGAGCCAGATCCACCACCGTGCTCCCGCGAACCGCATGAAGGCGTACGTCGCGTAGAGCAGGGGCACGCCGAGCGCCGTCTCGACCCCGAGCGCCTTCAACCGGTCCACCGTCCAGGTGCGCGGCGTCGTCCGGTTGAAGCCGAACCGCTCCTCGAGCACGAAGGTGTGCCAGATCGAGAAGGGCAATGACACGAGCGCGCTGCACGCGGCGAGGACCGTGAGGAAGAGGACGAACCGGTGGGCGCCCCCGAACCCGCGCGCGGCGAGCCGGCCGTCGAGCCACGGCAGCACGCCCGAGAGGAGGACGGCGAGGGTCAGCACGGCGCCAAAGGCGCCCTGCGCGAGCGCGAACCGGCCGTTCGCGAGGGTGTAGGCGCGGCTCCGCTCGGCCGTCGCCTCGTCGAGCCGGCCCGCGAGCGCGGCGGGTACCCCGCCGGATCGCCGGACGTGCCGCAGGTTCACGAGGAGCAGCGCGGTCTCGATCGCATACTGGAGACCGAAGCAGGCGAGGAAGACGACGAGGACGACGCGCTCCATGGCCGGAATTCATAGCCCGGGGAGGCGGGCGGCGCACCGGGTGTTCCTCCTCTCGCCGGCGAACGCCGGCGGCGAACGGATGGCACTCGTGCTCTCGGCGCGGGCGCGCTTTCCGCTCGCGCAGGCGGTGCAGGGAGGCGGCGCGCCCCTCGGCGACGTGTTCCGGTTCGCGAGCGGCCTCTACTTCCGCGGGAAGCTCGCGTACGCGGAGGTCTTCGCGCGCCCCCCGGCCGGCATCCCGGGAGTGCTCGTCATCGCGCCCGGCGCGGGGCTCGTGCCGCCATCGGCGCACGTCCGCGCCGCCGACCTCCGCGCCTTCGCTGCGGTGGCGGTGGACGCGGGGGACCGGCGCTTCCGCGAGCCGCTCGAGCGTGACGCGCAGGCGCTCGCGGCGGCGCTCGGGGCGAGCGACGAGGTCGTGCTGCTCGGGTCCGTCGCGAGCGACAAGTACGTGACGCCGCTCGTCGCCATGCTCGGCCTCCGGCTCCTCTTTCCGCCCGCGTTCGTCGGCCGCGGCGATCTTTCCCGCGGCGGGCTCATGCTGCGGGCGGCCCGCGCGGGGGAGGAGCTCGAGTACCGGCCCGTGGAGGGCGCGGTCCGCCACGGTCCCCGCCCTCCGCGGCTGCCCCGGCTGCGCCGGGCCTAGCAGGGCCGGGTCGCGCTAGATCCCGCGCGTGGAGGCGCGCATCGTCGAGCTCGCGGGGTTGCTCCGCGCGAACGGGGTCCGGGTATCCTCTGCGGAGGTCGCGGACGCCGTCCGCGCGGCGGCGGAGGTCGGCCCGGAGAAGCGCGACGTGTTTCGGGCCGCGCTCCGGGCGACGCTCGCGAAGCGGACGCGCGACGTTCCCATCTTCGACGCCTGCTTCGGGCTCTGGGCGGGCGCCCTCGGCCGGGCCGTCGCCGGAGCCGAGCGCGGCCTCGTCGCATGGCTCGAGGCGGCCGGACTCGACGGTGACGACCTCGACCTCGTGGTGCGGACCCTCGGCGAGCTCGTCGCGGGGATGGGGCCACTCGCGCGCGCCACCATCGCGGGAGATCCGGGGCTGCTCGCGCGCATCCTCGCGGACGCGGCCGCGCGGCTCGAGCTCGGCGCGCTCGCGAGCCCCGCAGCCGCCGGGTTCCTCGCGCGACGGCTCGCGGCCGCGGCCGGATCCGCCGGCGCGGAGGACGACGCGGCGCGACTCGCTGCGGCGATGCGGGGGCGCGGGCTCGGCGTGGGGTCGCTCGCGCTCGTGGACGAAGGGCTCCGCGCCGCGCTCCGGCGCGTCGATGACGCCGCGCTGCGGCTCGCGGAGGCGCACGGCGCGGCACGGTCGGTCGCCGCTCCCGGCGCGCTCGCGGCGGTGCGCGGCCGCATCTCCCGCGAGGAGCTCGCGCGTGCGGAGGTGGCGGTGCGCCGGCTCGCCGAGCGGCTTCGAACCCGCCTCGTCCGGCGGGATCGGTCGCGCCGCCGCGGCGTGCTCGCGGTGCGCCGCACGCTCCGCCGGAACCTCGGCCTGGGCGGCGTCCCCGCGCGGCTCGTCTTCCGGTCGCGCAGGCCCGAGCGTCCCGAGGTGATCGTGCTCTGCGACGTGTCGGAGTCGGTCCGCCACGTCACGCGGCTCATGCTCCTCTTCCTCTTCACGCTCCAGGCGCTCTTCACCCGCGTCCGGACCTTCGTCTTCGTCGCCGAGCTCGCCGAGGTGACGGCGGCGCTCCGGGTGGAGCGCGATCCGGCGCGCGCCGCCGATCTCGCCGTCGCCGCGCGGGCGGTCGGGCTCTCCGCCAACTCCGACTACGGCCGGGCGCTGCGGACCTTCCATCGCAGCTTCCTCGGCGCGGTCACGCGGCGGACGACCGTGCTCGTCGTCGGCGACGGGCGCACCAACTACCACCCGCCGGAGGCGTGGGTGCTCGACGAGCTCCGCCGGCGCGCGCGGCGCGTGCTGTGGATCTGCCCGGAGGAGCGGTCGGCGTGGTCTACGGGCGACAGCGAGATGGCGCTTTACGCGGCGCACTGTGACCGGGTTGCGACCGCGGCGACGCTCGAGGAGCTCGAGGCCATCGCCGACGAGCTCGTGCCGAGGCGGTGAGAAGCGTGGACGTGGACGTGGACGTGGACCTCGACTTCGACTTCGACTTCGACGTGGGCGCGTCGAAGACTGAGTCCAAGTCCAAGTCCAAGTCCTCCGTCGGCAGGCTGTGCTGGTTGACTCCCACCCACTGCTTTCCTTACGTTCCGCGCCGCGATGTCCGCTCTCGTGAGACTCGGCGCTCCTGCGCCCGCCAGCCCGGCCGCTGCGCCGCCGCCGCCGCGGAAGGTGTTCGTCCACACCTTCGGCTGCCAGATGAACGAGTCCGACTCGGATCGGATGCTCGAGCTCCTCGGGCGCCACGCCTTCTCGCGTGCTGCGACCGCGGAGGAGGCGGACCTCATCCTCCTCAACACCTGCGCGGTGCGCGAGAAGGCGGAGCAGAAGCTCCTCTCCGCCCTCGGCCGCTACCGCGAGGTGAAGGCGCGGCGCGGCACGCTCATCGCCGTGTCGGGCTGCGTCGCGCAGCAGGAGAAGGACCGGCTCCTCAAGCGCGTCCCGTATGTGGACTTCGTCTTCGGTCCGGACCACATCGGCCGACTCCCGGAGCTGCTCGCGCGGGCGGAGGCAAGGGAGCGGTTCTCCGAGACCGGCTGGATGGCGTCGGAGGAGTACGTGTTCCCGGGCGCGGACCCGGAGGCCGCCCGCGGCCGCGTCACCGCGTTCGTGACCGCGATGAAGGGCTGCGACAACGTCTGCGCGTTCTGCATCGTCCCCCACACCCGCGGCCGCGAGGTGTCGCGGCCCGTCGCGGAGGTGCTCGCGGAATGCGAGGCGCTCGCCGACGTGGGCGTGCGCGAGGTGACGCTCATCGGGCAGAACGTGAACTCCTACGCGGGAGGCTGCACGTTCGCCGAGCTCCTCCGGCGCGTCGCAGCGCTCCCGGGCATCCTCCGCATCCGCTTCACGACGAGCCACCCGCACGATCTCTCGGACGCGCTCGTCGAGGCCTTCCGCGACGAGCCGAAGGTGATGCCCCACTTCCACCTGCCGGTGCAGTCCGGCTCCGACGCGGTCCTCGCCCGGATGCGGCGGGACTACGGCGTCACCGCGTATCTCGAGCGCTTCGACCGACTCGTCCGGGCGCGCCCAGGGATCGCGATCACGACCGACTTCATCGTGGGCTTCCCGGGCGAGTCCGACGCGGACTTCGAGGGATCCATGGCGCTCCTCGAGCGCGCCCGCTTCGACCAGAGCTTCAGCTTCCTCTTCAGCCCGCGCCCCCACACCGCCGCGGCGCTGCGCATGAACCACGGTCCGGGCTGGGAGGAGGTGCCGCGCGCGCTGGCGGTCGCGCGGCTCGAGCGGCTGCAGGCGGCACAGCGCCGGATCGCCGCCGAGAACTTCGCGGCGCAGCTCGGCCGGACTGTCGAGGTGCTCGTCGAGGGGCCGTCCGACGAGCCGGGCGAGGTGCGCGGGCGCACCCCGGAGAACCGCGTCGTCCACCTGGCCGCCGCGGCGCCGCCCGGCTCCGTCGTCTCCGTGTGGGTCACGCGCGCCGGGCAGAGCTCGCTTTCGGGCGTGGTCGCGTGACCCAACTTGGACCCAAGGCCAAGACGACGACGAAGACGAGGTTGAACGGGATCCCGGAGGTCAACTTGCGACCCCCGGGGTCGCGGGCTAGCATCGGCGACGATGTCGGTGATCCTCGCATACGACGGAAAGTCGCCCCGTCTCGCGGCGACCGCCTGGATTGCGCCGGGGGCCGTCGTCGTGGGCGACGTCGAGATCGGCGAGGACTCGTCGATCTGGTTCCAGACGGTCGTCCGCGGCGACGTGAACCGGATCCGGATCGGCGCGCGGACGAACGTGCAGGACCACTCGATGGTGCACGTCACGGGCGGCACCCACCCCACCATCGTCGGAGACGACGTGACGGTCGGTCACCGCGTCGTCCTGCACGGCTGCACCGTGAAGGATCGCTGCCTCGTCGGCATCGGCGCGATCGTCCTCGACGGCGCGGTCGTCGAGTCGGAGGCGATGGTCGGCGCGGGCGCGCTCGTGCCGCCCGGCATGGTCGTCCCTTCCGGCAAGCTCGTGCTGGGCGCGCCCGCCAGGGTGAAGCGCGACCTCACCCCCGAGGAGCTCGCGTTCTTTCGCACGTCCGCCGCGCGCTACGCGGGGTACGCCGCGCGTTATCGCGAAGGGGCGTCGCGATGACCGCCGTCGAGGCGCTCCAGAAAGCGCCGCTCTTCCGCGAGTTCACCGAGACCGGCCTCAAGATCTTCGCCGCGATCGCGCTCGAGAAGGAGCTCTCCGCCGGCACGCCGCTCTTCGTCGAGAACATGGTGGGCGAGTCGCTGTTCATCGTGAAGAGCGGCAGCGTCAAGCTCACGCAGAAGACGGCCGATGGCGAGAAGGAGCTCGCGGTGGTGGGCGCGGGCGAGCACCTCGGCGAGCTCGCGCTGCTCGGCAAGAGTGTCCGGCTCGTCTCCGCGGTGGCGGCGACGGCGTGCGAGGTGCTCGAGATCACCCAACGTGATTTCGCCCGCCTGCAGCCCCAGAAGCCCCAGGCCTGCCTGAAGCTCGCCCTCGCGATCGCTCAGGACTTGGCGCAGAGGGTGGCGGACAACCGCGAGGCCGTCCGCGAGCTCGCGGCGAGGAAGCCCACCGGACATTGAGAGGCGGGCGCCTCCCCGCCGGGGCCGGGAAGCGACCGCGCCTCTGCGCCGTTCCCCTTCGCGCCCCGGTTCCGGGGGGCCATGACTCCGGTCCGCGCGACGTGACGTGAGCGCGGGTGTTCTGGTATCGAAGGGCTCGAATGCTCGCACGCCTGGTCGACCTGCTCGCGGGGAACTCCCTCGACCTCGGCTATGCCTTCGTCTTCCTCATCCTCCTCCTCTGCGGGTTCGGCCTGCCGATGCCGGAGGACGTCGTCCTCGTCACCGGGGGCGTGCTCGCCTGGCTGTCCTCCGACCTCGAGTCCGCCTCGCTCGCAGGGATGCTCCGGGATCAGGGGCTGCTCGCGATGATCGCCGTCGGGCTCTCGGGGATCGTCGCCGGCGACACCGTCATCTTCCTCGCCGGGCGCCGGTTCGGGCACCGCGTCGCCGACTTCCGTCCGCTGCGGCGGGTGATCTCGCCGCAGAAGCTCGAGCTCGTCGAGAAGAAGGTCCGGACCCGAGGAAACGTCGTCGTGATGTTCGCTCGCTTCCTCCCCGGGCTACGGGCGCCGACCTTCTTCACGGTCGGTCACGCGCGGATGCCGCTGTGGGAGTTCCTGCTCTTCGACGGCGTCGCCGCGCTCGTCTCGGCGCCGCTCTGGGTCTGCGTCGGCTTCTGGTTCGGCTCCGACCTGGAGGAGGCCGCGCACGTCGCGGCCCGCTTCAGCCACTACATCCTGCTCGGGGTCGCGGTGGTGCTCGCCGCGCTCGCGCTCCGCTGGGTCCAGGCCCGACGCGGGACCGCGGCGGCGCCCGCGCCCGACGCCGAGCGCGACTAGAGCGGGCGCGACGAGAGCGCGCTAGCGCGCCTCGTCGCGGCCGAAGATCCGCCGGAAGAAACCGGAGATCCCGCCGGCCCGCGCCGCGGCGCCATCGCAGGGCGCGACGGTCGCGGGCGGCGTCCGCTCCGGGACCGCGAACGAACCGGTCTGAGTCTTGGGGTCGGGGCCGGCCTGCTCGAGCTTGCGGCGCGCGGCGTTCGGCCCCTCCTTCGCCGACATGACCGCCTGCACCTGCCGGCCCGTGTTGAGCTCGCGGGCAGTGACGGTGAGGAGGCACTCCGCGCCGAGCTCGAACGTGACGGCGATCTTCACCATGCCGCGCGGCCCGGGCGGCAGCCCGGTGAGCCGCAGCGTCCCGAGGTAGTCGCTCTCCGAGGCGAGGCCGCTCTCGCCCTGGTAGACGACGAGCTCGAACTCGGTCTGGCCGTCCTTCATCGTCGCGAGCCCGTACTGCTTGCGCGCCGGCAGCGGCGTGTTGCGGTCGATGATGGTCTTCACGCGCCCGCCGGGTAGGCCGATCCCGATGGACATCGGGAGCACGTCGATGAGGACGACGCCCTCGGCGCTCCCGAGCGAGTAGGCGAGGAGCGCGGCGCCGATCGCGACCGCCTCGTCCGGGTGGACCGCGTGCGACGGCGCCTTGCCGAAGAAGGCGCCGACCTTCTCGTGCACGAGCGGCATGCGCGACTGGCCGCCGACGAGCAGCACCTCGTCGATGTCGCCGGCGTGGAGCCCCTTCGCGAGCAGCACCTCGCGGCAGACCTCGAGCGTCCTGTCCACGAGCGGCTCGACGAGCGCGACGACCTCGGCGCGGCTGAGGTGCGTCTCGAGCGAGACGGGCTGGCCGTCCTTCAGCGCGAGGAACGGCAGCTGGACGGGGAAGTCCGTCCGCTCGGAGAGCGCGCACTTCGCCCGCTCCGCCGCGTCCACGAGTCGCGAGAGCGCCACCCGGTCACCGCAGAAGTCGCCGCCGGTCCGCTCCCGCCAGGCGGCGAGGAGCCGGTCGAGGATCCGGTTGTCGAAGTCCACGCCGCCGAGGAAGGTGTCGCCGCCCGTCGAGACGACCTCGTACACGTTGTCGTTGAGCTCGAGCACCGACGCGTCGAAGGTGCCGCCGCCGAGGTCGTACACGAGGACGCGCTGGTTCAGGTGGTGGCCGAAGGCGTAGGCGAGCGCCGCGGCGGTGGGCTCGTTCAGGATCCGCTCGACGTGGAGCCCCGCGAGCGCGCCCGCGAGGCGCACCGCCGCACGCTGCCGCTCGTTGTAGTAGGCCGGGACCGTGATGACCGCGCGGTTCACCTCCTCCTGGAGGTGGTTCTGCGCGACCTCCTTCACCTCGCGGAGGATGAGCGCGGAGATCTGCTCGAGCGAGAGCGTCTCGGGCCCGAGCCGCACCGCGGCGAGCCCGTGCGCGTCGGCCACGATCTCGTAGGCGAACTTGGAGCGGATCTCCTGCACCACGTCGGACTCGAAGGGCCGCCCGACGAGCCGCTTCGCGCCGTACACCGTGGCGCGCGGGTTCGTGAGGAGCTGCGCCTTCGCGAGGTGGCCGACGACGATCTTGTTCCGCGCATTGAGCGCGACGATCGACGGGACCGTGTTGTACCCCTCGCGCGAGGGGATGACGTACGGCCGCCCGTCCTTCACCACCGCGGCGCACGAGTTCGTCGTCCCGAGGTCGATGCCGACGATGGCGCGCGACGGGCGGGTGATCGGCTGCGGCTCGCCCGGGAGCCCGATCTCGATGCGCGCCGCCCCCGGTGACAGCTGCTCGATGCGGTGCGATTGCGCGAGGTCCGCCTGCGCCGGCATCCCGGGACGCGTCGCGGGCCGGCCGGGTACGGGCGTGCCGGGAGAAGGGGCCGCGTGCCCTACTACGCCAGGGGCGGGGGTGTGCGCGGGGCGCGGCCCGGGGATGACCGGCGTCGGCGCCCGCGTCGGCGGCGGCGTGACGTCCGGGCGCGGCGCGACGACCTGCGCGCCGGCCGCCGCCGCGATCTTCTCCTTCAGCGACACCATTCGATCGACGAGCTCGCGCGAGCTCGCGTCGAGGGTCGTGAACTGCACGCCCATGCCGGGCGCGGTGGGCGGGTGGGCGTTCGGGTTCTCCGGCTGCACCCATCGAACGACGCCCTGCCCCTTCACGACCGCCTCGCCGCCCGCGAGCCGCAGCTCGAATGCGAGGATCGTCCCGACCGCCTTGGGGTCGCGGGTGCGGATGAACACGCCGCCGCGGGAGATGTTGGAGGCAAACTTCTCGATGAACTCTTCGACGGTGCCGTACGACAGCTTCAGCAGCAGCCCGACGGGCGTGCGCTGGCCGCTCCGCTTGTCGTGCGGTCCCTCCACCGGCGCCCATCATCCCAGACCGACGGTCTGGCGGGCAAGCGCGCCTTGACGGTCCAGCGCGGGGTCGCATATACGTCCGCATGCTCAATCGCGACGACCTGCGACTGGCGCTCACGTTCGACGACGTCCTGCTTCTCCCGGCCGAATCGGACGTGCTGCCGAAGTCGGTCGAGACGTCGACCCGGCTCACCCGCAACATCCAGATCAACATCCCGATCGTGTCCGCCGCGATGGACACGGTGACCGAGGCGCGCATGGCGATCGCCATGGCGGCCGCCGGCGGGCTCGGGTTCGTCCACAAGAATCTGACGGTCGAGGAGCAGGCGTCGGAGGTCGTGAAGGTCAAGAAGTTCGAGTCCGCCGTCGTGGCCGACCCGGTGACGATCGAGCCGGACGCCCCGATCCACCGCGCGGTGGGCCTCATGCGCGAGCACGGGATCAGCGGCATCCCGGTGGTCCAGCGGGGCCGGCTCGTCGGCATCCTCACGAACCGCGACCTGCGCTTCGAGAAGAACCTCGAGCAGCGCGTCGAGCAGGTGATGACGAAGGACCTCATCACCGCCCGCGTCGGGGTGACGATCGAGGAGGCGAAGGAGCTGCTCCACCGTCACCGGATCGAGAAGCTGCTCATCGTGAACGACGCCTACGAGCTGAAGGGGCTCGTCACGATCAAGGACATCGAGAAGGTCCAGCAGCACCCGAACGCCGCGAAGGACTCGCTCGGCCGGCTCCTGTGCGGCGCCGCGGTCGGCGTCGGCGCCGACCGCGAGGCGCGCATCCAGGCGCTCCTCAAGGCGGGGGTGGACGTCATCGCGATCGACACCGCCCACGGGCACAGCCGGGGCGTCATCGACGCGGTCCGCTCGACCAAGCAGAACTTCAAGAACGTCGAGATCGTCGCGGGGAACGTCGCGACCTTCGAGGCGGCCGAGGCGCTCTGCAAGGCGGGCGTCGACGCGGTGAAGTGCGGCGTCGGCCCCGGCTCCATCTGCACGACGCGCGTCGTCGCCGGCGTCGGGGTCCCGCAGATCACCGCCGTGGACGACTGCGCCCGGGCCGCGGAGAAGTACGGCGTCCCGATCATCTCCGACGGCGGCGTGAAGTTCTCCGGCGACCTCGTGAAGGCGCTCGCCGCCGGCGCCGCCTCCATCATGATCGGCTCGCTCCTCGCGGGCACCGAGGAGGCGCCGGGCGAGGTCATCCTCTACCAGGGGCGCAGCTACAAGTCGTACCGGGGCATGGGCTCGCTCGGCGCGATGAAGAAGGGCTCGAAGGACCGCTACTTCCAGTCGGACGTCGCCGACGCCGACAAGCTCGTGCCCGAGGGGATCGAGGGGCGCGTCCCGTACAAGGGGACCGTCGAGATGACGCTCTACCAGCTCGCCGGCGGCCTCCGCAGCGGCATGGGCTACCTCGGCTGCAAGTCGATCCAGGAGCTCCGCCAGAAGCCGCGCTTCGTGCGGATCTCCTCCGCCGGGCTGCGCGAGAGCCACGTGCACGACGTCATCATCGAGAAGGAAGCGCCGAACTACCGGGCGGACTGATCCGGTTGACGCTCACCCCCCTCACCCTCTCCCGTGAAGCGGGGAGAGGGCACTCGAGGTGCTTTCGGGCGGGAGGGGTGAGGGGAAAGGTCGAATGGACATCCACTCGGAAAAGATCCTCATCGTCGACTTCGGGTCGCAGTACACCCAGCTCATCGCGCGTCGCCTGCGCGAGCTCGGCGTCTACTGCGAGATCCACCCCTGCACGATGAAGCCGGAGGCGATGCGCGCGTTCGCGCCGAAGGGGATCGTCCTCTCCGGCGGCCCCGCGTCCGTGCTCGCCGAGGGGAGCCCGCGCGTCGATCGGCTCGCCTTCGAGCTCGGCGTGCCGGTGCTCGGCATCTGCTACGGCCTGCAGCTCTTCGCGCACGAGCTCGGCGGGCGCGTGGACAAGGCGGCCCACCGCGAGTACGGCCCCGCGACGATCGACACGCGCGCCGGCGCGGAGCTCTTCGAAGGGCTCCCGCCGAAGCTCGACGTTTGGATGAGCCACGGCGACCGGGTCGAGGCCCTCCCGCCCGGCTTCGAGCCGATCGCGTCGACCCCATCGGCGCCGTTCGCCGCGGTCGAGGACCGGCGCCGCCGCTTCTTCGGCGTGCAGTTCCACCCCGAGGTCGTCCACACGCCGCGCGGCAAGGATGTCCTCCGGAACTTCGCCTATCGCGTCTGCGGCTGCTCGGGTACCTGGTCGATGCGGGCGTACGCCGACATCGCGGTCGAGCAGATCCGCGCGCAGGTGAAGGGCGGCCACGTCATCTGCGCGCTCTCCGGCGGGGTCGACTCCGCGGTCGCCGCGCTCCTCGTCCACCGCGCCATCGGCGACCGGCTGCGCTGCATCTTCGTCGACAACGGCGTGCTCCGCTCGGGCGAGCGCGATCAGGTCTCCGACGTCTTCGGCAAGATGTTCCACCTCCCGCTCGTCACGGTGGACGCGGCGTACCGATTCCTCACGAAGCTCGCCGGCGTCACCGATCCCGAGCAGAAGCGGAAGATCATCGGGCGCGAGTTCATCGCGGTCTTCGAGGAGGAGGTCGAGAGGCTCGCGGTGCACGGCGAGCGCGCCCAGTTCCTCGTGCAGGGGACGCTCTACCCCGACGTCATCGAGTCGGTCTCGTTCAAGGGCCCGTCCGCGACCATCAAGAGCCACCACAACGTGGGCGGCCTGCCGGACGTGATGAAGCTCGCCCTCGTCGAGCCGCTGCGCGAGCTCTTCAAGGACGAGGTCCGCCGGCTCGGGCTGGAGCTCGGCCTCCCGCAGGAGATCGTCCAGCGCCAGCCGTTCCCCGGCCCCGGCCTCGCCATCCGCGTCCTCGGCGAGGTGACCGAGGAGCGCCTCGCGGTGCTCCGGCGGGCCGACGTGGTCGTGCAGGAGGAGGTCCGCAAGGCCGGGCTCTACGAGCAGCTCTGGCAGGCGTTCGCGGTGCTCCTCCCGGTCCGCAGCGTCGGCGTCATGGGGGACGAGCGGACCTACGAGTCCACCTGCGCGATCCGCGCGGTGGAGTCGACCGACGGCATGACTGGCGACTGGGCGCGGCTCCCGTACGAGCTCCTCGGCCGCATGTCGTCGCGCATCATCAACGAGGTCCGCGGCATCAACCGCGTCGTCTACGACATCTCGTCGAAGCCGCCCGCCACGATCGAGTGGGAGTGACGGGAGCCGCAGCGCGCGCGGTTTCGAGTTCCACACCGGGGCACGACGGGGTACCATCATGCTCCACACATGCGCGCCCGGACCCCCATCGTACTGACACTCGTCGCCGCGCTCTCCGGCTGCGCGGCGTGCGACACCGTACCCCCCGATGCGGTCACGGACTGCAGCGCGCAGATCGTGCCCGGCATCGCGGCGACGGACGTCCTCTTCATCGTCGACGACTCGGCGTCGATGGCGGGCGAGCAGGCGGAGCTCGCGGCGAACCTCGGGACGTTCATCGACGAGCTGCTCGGCTCCGCCATCGCGCTCGACGTGCGCATCGGCGTCACGAACACCTCCGTGTCGGACTTCTCGAGCACGTCCGGCGCGGACGGCCCCGCGACGTACTTGGGCGGCGTCTTCGCGGGCAAGCCGTACCCGCGGGGTAGCGTCGTCGCCGTCCTCGATCCGGACGGCGTCGTCACGCCCGGTCGCTTCGCCTTCGACCCGGTGGTCTATGGCACCGCGACGGGCGGGTGGGGCGGGCACCGGATCCTCTCCAGCGCGTCCACGCCGGCCGCCGACCTCATCCGCTACTTCAAGGCGAACGTCCGCCACGGCATCCAGGGGAGCGGCAAGGAGCAGCCGCTCCGGGCGATGCGCATGGCCATCGACAAGGCCGAGCAGCTCGGCGGCGAGAACCTCGGGTTCCTGCGCGCGAACGCCCGGCTCGCCGTGGTGATCGTCACGGACGAGGACGATTGCTCGGAGTCCGCGGCGCCCTTCATCGTCGGCGACGCGCAGACCGGCAACGACCAGTGTCACAGCGGATCGGTGAAGGCATCGGGGCTCGACCCGCTCGACGACTTCGTCACCCTCCTCGACACCACGGGAGGCGAGCCGATCGTCGCGGTGATCGCCGGCTTCGCCCAGACGGCCCTCCTCGAGCCGACCGGCTGCAGCTCCGCGTCCACCTCCTCGTCCGACGATCCGACCCGGCTCGACGCGTTCCTCGGAAAGCTCGACGCCGCGCACCCGGGACGCACCTTCAAGGACAGCATCTGCAACGACTTCGGGCCGTCGCTGCTCCGGATCGCCGAGGTGATCATCCCGCAGACGATGCCGCTCCAGCAGTCCCCGCAGGACTACCGGATGATGGCGGTCGCGATCCAGCGGCCCGGATCGGCGACTCCGATTCCGTGTCCGATGGAGCCTTTCGGGAGCGCCGCCGCCGCCGACCCCGCCACGGGTGTGATCTACAACACCGCCCCGCCGGGGGGGCTGCCGTCGCTCACCTTCCAGAACCAATGCAGGCTCGGGCTCGGCGATCGCGTGGACCTCCGGATCGTCTGCGTCCGCTGAGAGCTTCGACGCACCAGGGGTGAACCTCCACGAGGTTGCTGCGCGGCCGGAGCATGGCCAGCATGCTGCTACCCATGGCCCGGTTCCTCTTGTTTGCGGTCGTCGCGGCGCTCGCCGCTCCCCCGTCCATTCTCGCGCAGCCTGCCCCCTTGCCTGACGCGCCGCGGCAGGCGGCGCCCAACCCCTCCGCGGCGGATGTCTCCGCGCTGCTCGCCGACGCCGACCGGACCTACGAGCGACGGGATGACCCGGCGGCGCTCGTCGCGCACCGCGCGCGGCTCGCCGACGCGGAGAAGCTCGCGCCGAACGACTACGAGGTGCTCTGGCGGCTCGCCCGGATGTACTTCTGGCTCGCGGACGACCCGAAGATCAAGAACGAGGAGAAGAGCAAGCTCGGCAAGACCGGGTGGGATTACGGCGATCGCGCGACGGCGGCGAACCCCAAGCGCGCCGAGGGGTGGCACTTCGCCGCCGGGGGGGTCGGCAACTACGCGCTCGGGATCGGCGTCCTCACCGCGCTGCGACAGGGAATCGAGGGGAAGTTCAAGGAGCGGCTCTCCCGCGCGGAGCAGATCGACCCCGATTTCCAGAACGGCGCCATCCAGACGGCCTGGGGGCGGTTCTGGTACGAGCTGCCCTGGCCCAAGTACTCGCCGGACCGCTCGCAGAAGTCGCTCGCGGCGGCGCTCAAGAAGAACCCGGCCAACGTCCGGGCGCACGTCTACCTCGCGGATCTGCACGCGAAGGAGGACCGGCCCGACCAGGCGAGGGCGGAGCTGCAGCTCGCCGCGACCGGAGCACCCGGGCGGTACGATGCGCCGGAAGAGCGAAGGTGGCAGGAAGTCGCGAGGCGGAAGCTCGCCGAGGGGCAGACTCCCCGCAGCGGTGTGCGGGGGAGCGAAGGAGGATGAGATGATCTCCGAGGCCGAGCTCACGACGCGCGCACCGGCGGCTCCCAATCTCGTCGCGCTCCTCGATCGACAGGCGAAGCTGCACGCCGCGAACGCGGCGTTGAAGCACAAGCGCGATGGGCGCTGGCAGGACGTCTCCTGGGGCGAGCTGGCGCGCCGCGCCCGGGACGTGTCCGACGGGCTCGCGGCCTTCGGGATCCGCCCCGGCGACCGGATCGCGGTCATCGGTGACACGAACCTCGAGTGGATGCTCGCGGACCTCGGCATCCTCGGCGCGGGCGCCGTCACCGCCACCATCTACCAGTCGAACCAGCCGGAGGAGTGCCGCTACATCGTCGAGAACGCGGGTGCGCGGCTCGTGTTCTGCGACAGCGCAGCCCAGGTCGCGAAGCTCCGGGAGGTGAAGGCCCGGCTGCCGACGCTCGAGGGGATCGTCCGCGCGCAGGGGCCCGCGGCGGACGGGTTCGAGCGGACGCTCGCGGACCTCGAGAAGCTCGGCCAGGAGTGGCGAAAGGCGAACCCGCGCGCGCACGAGGAGCGGGTCGCGAGGGTCGGGTCGCAGGATGTCGCGACGCTCATCTACACCTCGGGCACCACCGGGAACCCGAAGGGTGTGATGCTCACGCACGGGAACTGGACGTACGAGGCGGCGGCGATCGAGGTGATCCGCGTCATCGGCGAGAGCGACGTCCTCCTCCTGTTCCTGCCGATGGCGCACTCGTTCGCGAAGGTGATCCAGGCGGCGTGGCTCGCCACGGGCTGCGCCTGCGCCTTCGTCGAGTCGATGGAAAAGATCATGGACAACGCGTCGGAGGTGAAGCCGACCGTCATGCCGGCGGTGCCGCGCATCTTCGAGAAGGCCTACAACACCGTCATCTCCAAGGGATTCGCCGCGCCCGGGCTCAAGGGCAAGCTCTTCCGGCTCGCGATGGAGGGCTTCGGCGCGTACGCGGCGGCGCGCGAGAAGGGGAAGGTCCACTCCTCGTTCGGCCTCCTCGTCGGCCGCAAGCTCGTGTTCCCGAAGCTCACCGCGGCGCTGAACGAGCGGTTCGGCGGGCGGATGCGGTTCTTCGTCTCCGGCGGCGCGCCGCTCGCGCCCAAGATCGCGTGGTTCTTCGACACGCTCGGCTTCACGATCCTCGAGGGCTACGGGCTCTCGGAGTCGTCGGCCGGGACGTTCGTGAACCGGCCCGGGCAGAACCGGATCGGCACGGTCGGGCCGCCCGTCCCCGGGACGCAGGTCCGCATCGCCGAGGACGGCGAGATCCTGATCCGCGGTCCGGGTGTCATGAAGGGCTACTGGAACAACCCGGCCGCGACCGCCGAGGTGCTGCAGGACGGCTGGCTCCTCACGGGCGACATCGGCCACCTCGATGAGGCGGGCCACCTCATGATCACCGACCGCAAGAAGGACATCATCGTGACGGCGGGCGGGAAGAACGTGGCGCCGCAGAACCTCGAGAACGATCTCAAGACGGACCCGCTCGTCTCGCAGGTGATGGTCCACGGCGACAAGCGGAAGTTCCTCTCCGCGCTCGTCGCGCTGAACGAGGAGAACGCGCGCAAGTGGGCGAGCGAGCACGGCGTGCCCGAAGGCGCGAGGCTCCACGACCACCCCGCCGTGGTCGGCCGCGTCCAGCAGGCGATCGACGCGCTCAACGCGCGCCAGGCGAGCTACGCGACGATCAAGCGCTTCGCGATCGTGCCGAACGACTTCACGCAGGAGTCGGGGGAGCTCACGCCCACGCTCAAGGTGAAGCGGAAGGTCGTCACGCAGAAGTACCAGGCGCTGCTCGACGCGTTCTACGCCGAGTGAGCGTCGGCCGGTCGCCCGGGGCACCCCCCCATGTGGCGCTCGCGACCCCTCGTCGCAGGTGCTTAACTCCCGCCCCGGTCCGGTCGTGGGCGACGGGGCCGATCCGGAGGGCCGATGGATCGCCTTCGCATCCTGCTCGTCGAGGACGACGACGACAACCGTGAGCTGATGGCGGAGGTGCTCGAGTCCTCGGGGCACGAGGTGCTCTCGGCCGCGAGCGGGCAGGAAGGGCTCAAGAAGCTCTCCGAGCACCCGGTGGACGTCGTCGTCACCGACGTGGGGATGCCCGGGATGGGCGGGCTCGAGCTGGCGCGGGCGGCGAAGGCGATCGCGCCCCGGGTGCCGGTGGTCGTGGTCACCGGCTGGGCCGAGCGGGACGACATCGCGCGCGCGCGGGGGCGCGACGTGGACGCGGTGCTCATCAAGCCGGTCGATCCGGATGCGCTGACCCAGACGGTGAGCGATGTCGCGAAAGGGCGGGGGCGCCCTTAAGATGTGGGTCGGACCCGATTCCGGAATCGACGCGCCTCAAGGAGCGCGCGCCCCATGGCCGACCCCGTCACGAGCGTGAAGGACGTCTTCGAGAAGCACATCCCAGCGAAGCTCAAGGCGAAGCCGGACGTGGTCGAGAAGATCAACGCCGTCTACCAGTTCAACATCGCCGGGCCGGGAGGCGGGACGTGGTCGGTGGACTGCACGCAGCCAGGCGGTAACGTCCAGCCAGGCTCGGCGGCGAACGCGAAGTGCACGGTGGCGGCGACCGACCAGAACTTCCTCGACATCGTGAACGGGAAGCTCAACGCGCAGATGGCCTTCATGTCGGGCAAGCTCAAGATCCAGGGCGACATGGGGCTCGCCATGAAGCTCCAGCAGATATTGACCTGATCCCACGTGTCCCTCTCCCCCTGATCGGGAGAGGGCGTTTGCGTGAACCTCCCTCGCCCCGCGCAGCGGGGAGAGGATCGGGGTGAGGGGTGGCGATGCTCCCGCTGACCGGCATCCGCGTCCTCGATCTCACGCGGCTCCTCCCGGGGCCGTTCGCGACGATGGTCCTCGCCGACCTCGGCGCCGACGTCGTGAAGGTGGAGGAGCGCGGCGGCGGCGACTGGCTCCGCGGGATCTCGCCGCTCGCGGGCGGCGAGTCGGGCGCGTTCCACGCCCTCAACCGGGGGAAGCGATCCATCGCGCTCGACCTCCGCCGGCCGGAGGGCGTCTCCGCCTTCCTGCGGCTCGCGCGCGGCGCCGACGCCGTCGTCGAGTCCTTCCGCCCCGGCGTCCTCGACCGGCTCGGGGTCGGCTGGGAGGCGCTCCACCGCGAGAACCAGCGGCTCGTCCTCTGCTCGATCAGCGGCTACGGGCAGGACGGGCCGTACGCGCAGCGCGCCGGCCACGACCTCGACTACTGCGCCTTCGCGGGCGTGCTCGCGGCGAACGGCACGCCGGAGCGCCCGGCGCCGCTCGGCGTGCAGGTCGCCGACCTCGCCGGCGGCGCGTGGCCGGCGGCGGCCGGGATCCTCGCCGCGCTCGTCGGGCGCGGGCGGACGGGGCAGGGTGCTCACGTGGATGTCTCGATGACGGAGGGGGCGCTCGCGATGCTCGCCCTGCCGCTCGCGATGGCGTGGACGCGCGGGACGCCCATCTCGCGCGGCCGGGAGCTGCTCGACGGCGGGGCCGCGTGCTACGCGGTGTACCGGGCGAGGGACGGCAAGTTCGTCGCGCTCGGCGCGCTCGAGCCGAAGTTCTTCGCCGCGTTCTGCGCCGCGGTCGGCCGCCCGGAGCTCGCGGAGCGGCAGCTCGAGGACGGCGGCCGCGGCCCGCGCGCGGAGCTCGAGGCCATCTTCGCGTCGCGCACGCGCGACGAGTGGGCCGACTTCGGGGGGCGGCACGACGTCTGCCTCGCGCCCGTGCTCGAGGGGGACGAGCCGCAGGCGGACCCGCAGCTCGCGGCGCGCGGCGCGTTCGTGGGAGTGCCCGTCCCCGGGCAGGCGCGCCGGATGCCTGCGGCCGCGACGCCCATCAGGATCCGCGGCGCACCGCCGCCGCCGCCGACCGCGGGACCCCGAGCGGGCGAGCACACGGACGAGGTGCTGGCCGAGGCGGGGTTCGCCGCGGACGAGATCGCGGCCCTTCGCCGGGGCGGGGTTCTCGAAGCGTGAACGGGAGGACGCGACCGGGCGTTCGGCTTGACAGCGCGGTGATGTGCGGGCATTCAGTCCACTGCGCATGCGCGCCCTCCTCGCCGCCGGCCTCGCGCTGTTCCTCGCCCTCACGGCCGCGGCCCCGCACGTTCACACTGGCCCACGCGGGTCGGAAGACTGCGTCGTCTGCGTCGTCCGGCACGGCGACGCAGCGCGGAACGAGACCCCAGATCTCGCGCCGCCGGCGATCATCGCCGCCGCGCCGCAGCCCGAGATCGGGTTCCCGCCGGTCTCGGGCGCACCGCTCGGCGCGATCCCCGGCCAGTCGCCTCCCGCGGGCGCGTAGCGCCCCCGGAACAGCCCCCCGTCGCCGTGTCCCGTGCTGGTGGCGCGCCCGTTCGCGCGCCGAGGTGCCGTCCATGCATTTACTTCGCGTCGCGAGCGTGCTCGCCGTCGTGCTCTCGTTCCCGTCCGCTGTCTTCGCACAGCAGCAACCCGCTCCGCAGCGGCCCGCCCAGTCGGCCCAGTCGGCCCAGACCGCGCCGCAGAAGCCCCAGTCGCCGGAGCAGCAGGACGCCGAGGCGAGGAAGAAGCTCGAGGCCGACATCGCTAAGGAGCTCGGCCAGAGCGGCGCGAAGACCGCGCCGGCGGCGCCCCAGGGTCAGCCCGCCGCCATCGCAGCCGCGCAGGGCAGCACCGGCGGGAACCCGATGGCGCGGCTCCTCCTCCTCCCCGACATCAGCGCGGTCGGAAGCTTCGCCGCCGCGTTCGACGACTACGACGTCGCTGCGCGGTCGCCGCGCGAGGGGCTCTTCGGCCCGAAGGACAAGCCGACGCCGCTCTTCCAGGAGCTGGAGCTCGGGCTCCAGTCGGTGATCGATCCGTACGCCCGCGCCGACATCTTCATCTCGTTCACGCCAGACGGCGTCGACGTCGAGGAGGCGTACCTCACGACGCTCAACCTCCCCGGCGGGCTCCAGCTGCGCGCGGGCAAGTTCTTCAGCCCGCTCGGCCGGCAGAACCAGCAGCACCCCCACGTGTGGGACTTCATCGACGCGCCGCTCGCGCGAAACCGGCTCGTCGCGGGCGAGGTGCTCTCCGGACCGGGCGTCGACGTCGCCTGGCTCGCGCCGCTCCCATGGTTCGCGGAGCTGCACCTCGCCGGCCAGGGGACGAAGCCCTTCGACGTCCCCGGCGCCGAGGAGCGGCTCACCGGCATGGCGCGGCTCCTGCAGTATTTCCCCCTCGGCACGGCCACCACGCTCGGCGTCGGGTTCTCCGCCGCGCGGCGCGACGAGGCGAGCGGCGGCGGCTTCCGCGATCTCGGCGCCGCCGACCTGTACCTGCGCTGGCGCCCGCTCGAGACGCGCTCGTACCTGACGCTCCAGGGCGAGGTCTACACGCGGAAGTTTCGAAACATCGAGGGCGGGCGCTCCGACACCGGCGGCTTCGCCCAGCTCTTCTGGCGCCAGGACGCCCACTACGGCTACGGCGTCCGCTACGACGACGCGCCGGTGGGCCCCGCGTTCGGCGCGGCGGAGGACGTCGCATCCGGCACGGAGCGCCGCTACGGCGCGGTCGCGATCTGGTACCCGAGCGAGTTCCAGCGGCTCAGGCTCCAGGTGTCGTACGACCAGCGGCCGGATCGGCAGGACGGAGTCGAGGTGCTGCTCGCCCTCGAGCTCGGCATCGGCTCGCACGGCGCCCACCCGTTCTAGGGAATTCCCATGATCTCGATCGACAACGTGAAGAGGATCGCGCTCGCCGCCCTGGTCGCGCTCGCCGCTCCGGCGCGCGCCGCCGCGGCGCTGAAGGTCGTCACCACCACGGAGGGGCTCGCCGCCGTCGTGCGGGAGGTGGGCGGCGATCGCGTGCAGGTTGAGAGCCTCTCCCGCGGGGTGCAGGACCCGCACTTCGTGGACGCGAACCCGATGCTCGCGGTGAAGCTGCGCAACGCCGAGCTCCTCGTGGACGTCGGCCTCGACCTCGAGATCGGCTGGCTTCCGCCGCTCGTGAACCAGTCGCGGAACGGCGACATCCAGCCGGGAGGCGCCCGTCGCCTCACCGCCGCGAGCGCCATCGAGGTGCTCGACCTGCCGACCGGACCGGTGAGCCGCGCCCAGGGCGACCTCCACCCGGGCGGGAACCCGCACTTCATGACGGATCCGCGGCGCGTGACGCGGCTCGCCGCGGCGATCGCGGACAGGCTCTCGGCGCTCGACGGAAAGAACGCCGGGTATTACGGGCAGCGCCGCCAGGACTTCCAGAAGCGGCTCGCCGCCGCGCAGGGGCGGTGGGAGGCGGAGCTCGCGCCGGTGAAGGGGCGCAAGATGTTCACCCGCCACCGCACCATGACCTACTTCCTCGACTGGAGCGGGATCGTCTCGGTGGGCGAGCTCGAGCCGCGCCCCGGCGTGCCGCCCCCTCCCGCCCACCTCGCCGACCTCGTGGGCGTGGCGCAGCGCGAGGGCGTGAAGGCGATCTCGGTCGAGAACTACTACGACACGAAGTCGGCGGAGGTCGTGTCGCGCCACTCCGGCGCGAAGATCGTGCTCATCCCCGGCGACGTCGGGGGCGAGCCGGGGCTCGACACCTGGGAGAAATACATGGACGTGCTGGTGAAGCGGATCGGAGGGGCGCTGCGATGAACGAGCCGCTCATCTCGCTCGAGGACGCCGGAGTGGGCTACGCCGGCCGCGCCATTCTCGAGGGCGTGAACCTCTCGGTCGCGCAAGGCGACTTCCTCGCCGTCGTCGGGCCGAACGGCGGCGGGAAGACGACGGTCCTCCTCGCGCTCCTCGGCGCGCTGCCGCTCCTCGGCGGCGCCCTCGTCCGACCGCGGCCGGTGCGGGTCGGCTACGTGCCGCAGCGCGAGCACGTGGACACGATCTGGCCGCTCACGGCCGCGGAGGTCGCGCTCATGGGGCGCATCCCGGGGATCGGGCCCTGGCGCCGACCCGGCGCGGCCGACCGCGAGGCGGTCCTCTCGGCGATGACCCGCGTCGGCGTCGAGCACCTCGTCGATCGGCAATACGGCGAGCTCTCGGGCGGGCAGCGGCAGCGGACGCTCATCGCCCGCGCGCTCGCGGCGAACCCCGAGCTGCTCGCGCTCGACGAGCCGACGAACGGGATGGACCCCGCCGCCGAGCTCGGGACGATGGACCTCCTGCGCGAGCTGCACGGGGGAGGGAAGCTCGCGATCGTGATGGTGTCGCACCGCCTCGAGAACGTCGCGAACTACGCGCGCTCGCTCGCCTTCGTCGACAAGGACCAGAAGCTGTTCCGCGTCGGGGCGCTCGATGAGATGCTCCGGCCGGAGGCGCTCGGCGCGCTCTACGGGCGCGCCGTCGAGGTACGCGAGGAGAACGGGCGCCGGTTCGTGTACCCGACGAGCGGGAACGGCGCGAACGCTGCCGGGAGGATCGCGTGACCTCGGTCCGGGAGTTCCTCGCCGCGCGCGAGATCTGGGAGGTCCCCCTCGCGGCGTCGGTCGTCGCCGGCGCGCTGCTCGGATTCCTCGGCGTCTACGTCGTGCTCCGGCGTACCGTGTTCGTCTCCGCGGCGCTCACGCAGCTCTCGACGCTCGGCCTCGTCGCGACGCTTCTCGTCGAGGAGCGCATCCACATCGAGAGCGAGCACGCGGGCGAGCAGCTCGCGGTCGCGATGGCGTTCTCGGTGGTGGGCGCGCTCGTGCTCGGCGCGTTCCGGGCGCGACGGCTGCCGGCCGAGGCGAGCGTCGGCGCGGCGTGGGTCGCCGCCTCCGCGCTCGTCGTCCTCGGGTCGAGCCGCCTCGTGCACGCCGCCCACGACCTCGGCGGGATGGTGTTCGGCAACGCGGTGGCGGTGTCCGCGAGCGAGCTCGCGATGGTCGCGATCGTGGCCGCGCTCTGCACCGCGGTCCACGCGGCGTTCGCGAAGGAGATCGCGTTCACCTCGTTCGATCCCGAGACCGCCCGTGCGCTCGGCATGCGGGTGCCGCTCTGGGACGCGGTGCTGTTCCTCACCATCGGCATCGCCATCCCGCCCGCGGCGCGGGCGCTCGGCGCGCTCCCCGTTTTCGCGTTCCTGACGCTCCCGGCGGCCGGCGCGCTCCTCCTGCGGGTCGGGTTCCGGCCGGCGTTCGCGCTCGCGGCGGCGTTCGGCGTCGTCGCGGCGGCTGCGGGATACGTGCTCTCCTGGATATGGGAACTCCCGACGGGCGCGACGATGGTGGCGCTCGTGGCGGCGCTCGCGATCCCGGGCGCGCTGTGGCGATTCGCGCGCGGGTGAGGCCGCCCGCTGGGCCGCTGAGAAAAGGACTTGACCCCAGAGGCCCCTGAGCGTACAAACCCGCCTCGCTTCACGGCTTTTCAAACCTGACGCGGGGTGGAGCAGCCAGGTAGCTCGTCGGGCTCATAACCCGAAGGTCGCAGGTTCAAATCCTGCCCCCGCAACTCGAAAAACGGAGGCCCCGTCGGCGCTTAGCTGGCGGGGCTTTCCGCTTTTCAGGCCACATCGACTTCGGGCCGCAACCCGACGGTCGCGAGCCATCCGCGACGAGACTTCCGCAGTGCTCGTTGAGGGTTGAGAAGCCCGGCTTTCCTTCCAGACTTGCTGCGGGCCCATTTCTGGACCATTTCTGGTCCGGATCCGCGGACATGGTGGAGACGATCGCGAAGGGATGCGGAATCTCGACGGAGGGATCGCGACGCGCGAGCCGCTGATCAAGTAATCGGCCTCAGCCAGGGCGGACGCCGCGCAGCAGGGCGCGCCAGGTCCTGATCCGGACCGCACCGCCTGGCAGCGGCTCGGGCGCAAAGCCGCGCGCGCCTCCGGTGAAGAGCATCCCGCGCACGTGGGCCTTGGGGACGGCGGGCGTACCGCGGTCGAACCACTCGTCGAAGTCGAGCTCGAACGGCTCCTCGTCCACCCGGATCGCTTCGAGACCAGAGGCGACGAGCAGATCGACGAGCGCGCCCAGCGTGAGATGGTGCGTGTGCGTTCGATCGCGAGCCCGCTCGACTTTCTGATGCCACCGAAAGCGCACCTGGTCGGGATCGCCCGTCTGATCGCAGAGCAGCAGGACGCCGCCGGGGCGCAGCAGTTCGGCCTGGCGGCGCGCAAACGCCAGCGGATCATCCACGTGGTGGACGACGTACCGGGAGACCGCTGCGTCGTAGGGCGGCCCGGGCGCGAGATCGAAGAGTGAGCCCTGCTCGAAGCGTGCGCGCTCGCCGAACCGAGCGCAGCGGCTCCGCGCCCGCCCGATCATCTCGCCGGAGAGATCGACCCCGTGGACGCGGTGCCCAGCAGCGAGGAATGCTTCGCTCACGAGCCCCGGGCCGCAGCCGGCGTCGAGGACCCGCGCGCTCGGTGGCAGCGACGCGAAGGCGACGAGCCGGCTGAGGGCGGCGGGATCGGTCTGGACCGGAGAACGTTCGAAGCGCTCCGCCTGGCCGTCGAACGCAGCCCGGAGCTCCTGATCGTGGCGGTCCATCGCGCCAGGATAGCGCAAAGAGCTGGTCGCGAGGACGCGTGCCACCCACCGCGTTTGCACGATCGCATCCATACGCGTTTTCGGAGTCACTGGCCGGCGATGCGGAGAGCGACGTACACGCCTTCGTGTGAGCCTCCCATCTTCGACGCGCAGTGGATGGCGCCGGGCACGCTCACGCGGGCGCGGTCGTGCCGCGCGAGCGTCGAGAGGAACCGGTCCCACTCGGCCGCCACCGGAAGCGTGGAGCTCGCCGTGAAGTCACCGTCCACCGCCTCCCGGAAATCGAGGGTGCTGCGCTGGATGACGAGGCGGTTCGGGATGCGCCGCTCGCGCAGGGTGAGGTGCAGGAGCGCCCATCCCGAGAGGATGGCGAGTGCCGACAAGCTCCCGCCGAACGCGGTGTTGCGGTGGTTCAGGTTCGGTGCGAGTGGCGCGCCGAGACTGATCGAGACGCCGTCGTAGGATTGCACGACCGCGCCGAGGTGACGGCTGAGGGGGATGTGGTCGCGGAGGTATGAGGTGATCTCGCTGAGCGTCATCACGACTGATTGGCGGCGGTAGGCCGTCCGCTCGATAGGCGCCTGCGGGTCCGCAGGGATGTGCTCGGCGGGCCCGCAGGGCGCGGCCGAGGACAAATTCGCAGCCCCATCTCGACTCAGGGTACGAACAGGTGCGGCGGGCGATCCTGAACGATCGCCCGCCGCGGGTGCTGCTGGCTTGGGAGCCTGGCACTGCAACCAACCCCGAGATCGTACGCGAGGAGATCGATGAGGAAAAGGATGGTGAGGAGGGTGGCCGGAATGCTCCGGGCGCGGCTGCCGGAGCTGGACCTGGAGGGGGTGCCCGACCCGCGGGCGCGGGAGGGGCGGTGGTCGCTGGCGCAGATCCTCCGGGCGACGCTGGTCGGGCTGATGGCTGGGTGCCGCAACCTGTGCGAGGCGGAGGCGTTGACGGAGACGCTCGCACCGGCGATGCGCCGCCGGCTCGGGCTGCCGCGGCGGCTCGCGGACACGACGGCGCGGGACGCGCTCTGCCGCGTGCCGCTCGAGGGACTGCGCGCCGTGCTGCACCGGGCGGTGCGTGCGGCGTGGCGCCGGAAGGCGCTTGAGCCGGTGGGCCTGCCGATGAACGTCGTCGCGCTCGACGGCAAGTCGACGGCGCTGCCGACGCTCAATCACCCGCTCGTGCAGAACCACGTCGATGGGCAGGTGGTGCCGTTCGGCCTCGTCCGCACGGTGACCTGCTCGCTCGTTTCCGCCGCGGGCCGCCCGTGCATCGACGCGATCCCGATCCCCGCCGGCACGAACGAGGTCGCCTGGTTCCAGACCGCGTTCAAGAGCGTCATCGAGACGTACGGGAGCCTCTTCGACGTCGTCACCTACGACGCCGGCGGCTTCTCCCGCGCCAACGCCGACGCGGTGGTGGCTGCGGGAAAGCACTACCTCTTCGCGCTGAAGGACGAGCACCGGGCCATGTGCAAGCTCGCCGTCGAGCTGCTCGCCGTGGAGAACGTCATCGCGCGGACCGAGGACGTGCTCGACAACAACACGACCGTGGTGCGCTCGCTCCGGCTGCTTCGCGCCGACCCGAGCTGGTCCTACGGGGACGGCAAGACGGCGGCCGAATCGGTCTGGCCGCATGCGAAGGCGTTCCTCGCGGTCGAGTACGTGAAGGTGCAGCGCGGCGTTGTCGTCGAGCGGGACGAGCGGGTGTTCGTGTCGAGCTACGACCCGAAGCGGCTCACGCCGGCGCAGTGGCTCCGCCTCGTCCGCAGCCACTGGGGCGTCGAGAGCAGCCATCACACGCTCGACACCGCCTTCGCCGAGGACGACCGGCCGTGGATCGAGGCGGACCCGCAGGGCATGCTCGCCGTGCTCCTGCTCCGCCGCATCGCGTACACGCTGCTCGCGCTCTACCGGTCGGTGACGCTCCGCTCGGACGAAGGCCGCGCCACCCGGTGGAAGGCGCTGCTCCAATCGGTGCGCGACGTGCTCGTCGCCGCAGCCGAGGAACAGCTCGCAGGCCTGC
>WNFU01003406.1_pt1 | contig 27999 bp, 26 predicted proteins | sample 5400121 | NCBI WGS metagenome assembly WNFU01 (sample SAMN13153360, study PRJNA577476) | soil metagenome | isolation source: 100 cm soil or saprolite under grassland replicate 1 | place: USA:California | collected 2016-06-15 | reverse complement strand
GATCGGTCAACTCGGTGAGAAGCGTCAGGAGCTCGATGGTCGCTGCATCGGCCCAATGGATGTCCTCGATGGCGAGGATGGCGGGCCCCTGGGCGGTCAGCCCCTCGAGCAGCGCTCGCAGCGCGAGCACGAGCTGGGACTTGAGGGCCTGCGGGTCCATCTGGCGCTCGTCCTGCTGGCCCGGCTCCAGCGCGATGCCGAGAAGGTGCGCGATCGTCGGCCGGACTTCGTCATAACGCCCGCCAACGAGGGAGCGAAGGCCCGCCCGGAGTCTCGTGCGCGCCACGGCCTGCGCCTCCGACGCGCCGAGTCCGAGGGCGGTGCGAAGGAGCTGGACGATCGGCGCGTAGCTCGTGCTTTGCGTATACGCCTGACAGCGCCCCTCCAGCCAGCGCACGCCCGCGGGCAGCGTTTCGCGCAGGTCGATCTTGAGCCGGGACTTGCCGATGCCCGCCTCCCCGACGATGAACACGATCTGGCCGCGTCCGCGCTGGAGCTCCTCCACGACCCGGCGCAGCTTCGCCGCCTCGGCGTCCCGGCCCACCACCGGCGATGACAGCCCGGGGATGCCGCGCGGTGCGGCGTCCAGCGTCCGAAGGCCGCTTACCTCGTAGGCCCTGACCGGCTGTGAGAAACCCTTCAGCGTGAGGGGCTCGAGGTGGCGGCCGTCGAGGAGCCTGGCCAGGAGCCTGTGGGTCGCTTCGCCCACGACGATCCCGGAGCCCGCAGACTGAAGCCGCGCCGCCAGGTTGGCCGTGTCGCCCGTGACCAAGAGCTCGCGCCGCTCGTCCGTCGCGGCGACGACCTCCCCGGTCGCGATGCCAACACGGAGCTCGAGGCGGGCGCCGTACTCCTGCTCGAAGAGCGGGTTGAGCTGGGTGAGGCTCTCGCGCATGGCCAGCGCGGCGCGCACCGCCCGTTCGGCGTCGTCCTCGTGGACCCTGGGCACGCCGAAGACGGCCATGATCGCATCGCCCGCGTACTTCTCCACGGTGCCGCCGAAGCTCCGGATCTGCTGGCTCATCTCCTCGAAGAAGGCCGACAGCAGCTGGCGGAGCTGTTCGGGATCGTGCCGCTGGGCGAGCTCCGTCGAGCCCGCCAAATCTGCGAAGAGCACCGTGACGACCTTGCGCTCCTCGCGAGCCGTCACGGCTTCACCTCTGAGGTGAGCGCGGCGATGCTCCGAGCAAGGAGGACGCGAGCCAGATGACGCCGAAGCGCCGGGCTGCCATGCACGTCGCCCGGAGGGTCGAGGTCGGCGTCCAGCGCCCGACCCGCGTCGGCGAATACATTGGCGCCGGGCCGGGGGCCGGCGAGCACAAGCTCCGCGTGCAATGCCCGCACCGGAGTCGCTCCGACCCCGCAGAAGGCGAGACGCGCCTCCTTGACGACGCCACCCTCGACGCGGCAGTGGGCGGCCAGGCCGACCAGAGCATAGTCGCCATGGCGGCGGGTGAGCTCGTCGAAGCGCGAACGCCAGGGGAGCCGGATGGGCGGCACGACGACGGCGGTCACGATCTCGCCTTGCGCGAGGGCGGTCGTGTAGATGCCGCGGAAGAAGTCGACCGCGGGGATCTCGCGCTGGGTATCCTTGCCTGCAACGCGGATGACGGCATCAAGAGCGACGAGACAGGCCGGCAATTCGGCGGCTGGATCGGCCAGGGCGACACTTCCTCCGACGGTGCCGCGGGCGCGGATCGCGCGGTGGCCGACATGGGGCATGGCTTGGGAGATCAGGGGCGCGTGGCGGGCAACGAGCGGCGAGTCCTCCACGGTCTCATGCCTTGCCATCGCGCCGATCACGAGCCCTTCCGGCCCCAGGCTGATGCCGTCGAGCCCGGGCAGGCGGTTGATGTCGATGAGAGCGGCGGGCGCGGCCAGGCGCATGTTGAGCGCGGGCACGAGGCTCTGGCCACCCGCCAGGATGCGGCCGTCGGGACCGTAGCGCTCCAAGAGGGCCAGGGCTTCGCCGAGCGAAACGGGCCGGTGATAGGCGAACTGGACGGGCTTCACGGGCGAATCCTACCTTGACGCTCGAAACAGCGCCCTGCTATGTTACGGCCCGGCTCCCCCCTCCATGGCAACGCCGATCGTTCGCACCGAGCGCCTGACCCGAAACTTCGGCAGCCTCATGGCCGTGGCGCAAGTGGACTTCCAGGTTGAGCGCGGCGAGCTGCGCTCCATCATCGGCCCGAACGGCGCGGGCAAGACGACCTTCTTCCGCCTCATCTCCGGCGAGATGGCGCCCTCCGCCGGCCGCATCTGGTTCGACGGGCGCGAGATCACCGGCCTGCCCCAGCACAGGGTCTCGCGCCTCGGCGTCGCCAAGTCGTACCAGATCACCAACATCTTCCCGCACCTCTCCGTGCTCGAGAACGTGCGCGTGGCTGCGCAGACGTACCGCCGCTCGTTCAACTTCTGGGGGCGGGCCGTCTCCCTGGGCGCCATCCGCGACAAGGCCGGCGGCATCCTCAAGCAGGTCGGCCTCTGGGACAAACGCGGCCTCCTGGCCGCCCATCTCTCGCACGGCGAGCAGCGCCACCTCGAGCTCGGCATCGCGCTCTCGACCGATCCGACACTCCTCCTGCTCGACGAGCCCACGGCCGGCATGAGCCCGGAGGAGACCGACGAGACCATCCATCTCATCCGCCGCATCGCCGAGGGGCGCACCGTCATCCTGATCGAGCACAAGATGAAGGTCGTCATGAACATCTCCGACCGCATCACCGTGCTGCACCAGGGCCAGGTGCTGGCCGACGGCACCCCCGCCGAGATCCGCGCCAACCCGCGCGTCCAGCAGACCTACCTGGGCGCCGCCAAGTGACGCTGCTCGCCGTCGAGGGCCTGCACGCGTACTACGGCGAGGCGCACATCCTCCAGGGCGTGTCGCTCACGGTCGGCGCCGGCGAGGTCGTGACGCTCATCGGCAGGAACGGCGCGGGCAAGACGACGACGCTCCGGAGCATCATGAACCTGGTTCCCCCGCGCGGCGGGCGCATCGCCTTCGACGGCCGCGACCTCACGAGACTGCCCACCCACGAGGTGGCGCGCGCCGGCATCGCCTACGTGCCGGAGGAGCGCCGCATCCTGCCCAACCTGAGCGTGGCCGAGAACCTGCGCCTGGGAATGCTCGGCGCGTCCGGTGCGGCGCACGCCGACAATGGCGCGGCGGTCGAGGAGGTGCTGACGTACTTCCCGCGCCTGCGTGAGCGCTTTGAGCAGAAGGGCAAGTCTCTCTCGGGCGGCGAGCAGCAGATGCTGGCGATCGCCCGCGGCCTCGTCGCGCGCCCCAAGCTCATGCTCGTGGACGAGCCGACGGAAGGCCTCTCCCCGCTCCTCGTCGAGAGCCTGACCGAGATCCTGGGCGAGATCAACCGGCGCGGGACGACCATCCTGCTGGTCGAGCAAATGCTGGAAGTGGCGCTCGCGCTCTCCCACCGCCTCTACGTCATGGACCAGGGCCGCATCCAGTTCGAGGGCACGCCGGACGCGCTGCGCGCCGACCCGGAGATCCAGCAGCGCTTCCTGGGCGTCTAGTTGGCCGCCGAGAGCGGCTCATCCCGTGTCTGGTTGGTTACGCCGCATGGTCCTCGCTTGGTTAGAGACCAGCATAGCCCGTGTAAGTCACGTTAAACTGGATCGGCACTAGACGACCTCGAAGTTCGCCATCATCCCCGCGTCCTCGTGCTCCAGCTTGTGGCAGTGGATCACGTAGAGGCTCCTGAAGGCGTTGAAGCGGATCAGGATCTCCACTGTCTCACCGTCCTCCAGGAGGACGGTATCCTTCCACCCCGCCTCCCAGGGAAAGAGCCGGCCGCGCCCTCCCGCGCGTGACTGGACCTGGAAGGAGGCGCCGTGCACGTGCACCGGGTGGGGCGCGTTCCCCGCCGTTGTGAAGCGCCAGAGCTCAGTCTGGCCCAACGGGACCGTGAAGTCGATCCGGTCGAGGTCGTACGTACTCCCGTTGATCCTGGACATGCCGTCGAAGCTGAAGTCCCGCGTCGTCACCGGACTCGACAGCTTGTCGATGATGGACAGCCTCGTCGGGGGTGTCCACGTCGTGTCGCCGCTCGTGCCGGTGCCGACGAACTGCAGGAGGTCCCAGCCCGCTCGCAGGTCCCGCAGCATGACGCTGCTGCCCCTCGTCAACCCCCGGAAGTCGACGATCACGTCCACGCGTTCGCCCGGCGCCAGGTCGATTTGGGTGACCTCGACCGGCGTCTCCAGCAGGCCGCCGTCGTTGCCGATGAGGGTAAAGTGGGCGCCGTTGCTCAGGGCCAGCCCGAAGATGCGGGCGTTGGACCCGCCCAGCACGCGAAAGCGGTACTGGCCCGCGTCCACGTCCAGCCTAGGGTTGAGAGTGCCGTTGACCAGCGGCACTTTCCCCTCGAAGCCGCCGCTCCTGGGCCTGTAAACCATGTTCCCACTCTTGCTGAAGCTGGCGTCCCGCACGACCAGCGGGACCTCATAGGCGCCGGAGGGGAGTCCGAGCGCGTCCTCCTCGTTGTCCCTGACGATAAACGCCCCGGCCAGCCCCTTGGCCACCTGCTCCCCGGTCATCATGTGCGGGTGGGGGTGATACCAGTTCATGGCCGCCCGCTGGCTGATGGTGAAGGCGTAGTGGTACCAGGTGTTGGTCGGGATTACCAGACGCGGGTTGCCGTCGTTCAGGTAGTCCACGATCATCCCGTGCCAGTGGGTGATCGTCGGCTGGGACAGCGAATTGTAGAGATCAATGGTAGCGGTGTCGCCGCGCCGCGCGACGAGCGTCGGTCCTGGTAGCAGACTGTTGTACGCCCACACTTTGGACAGCTTCCCGCCGCCGAGGTCCACAATGGCCGGCTTCTCCGTGAGGGTGAACCCTGTCGGGGAGAAGGCAGGCGGGATGTACAGGGGGTTGCGCGTGGCAGGCGGCGTCCTGGCGGCGAGCACCTCGGGGACGCCCACGGCGACCGCTCCGGCCGAGGCGGCCGCTCCCCACAGAAAGGCGCGTCGGTTGAGATGTCTGGATTCATGTGGGACTGTCATGGCTCTCTCCTCAAGAGAATTCTCCGGTGCCTTCGCATTACTCTCGCGTTCGTTCTCCCGTCGCAGACTTGCAGCCGCAGGAAATCGACGCAATCGCGATGCCAGCGGCGGCGGGAGAAGGGCGCGTGACCTAACTCGCCGAACGGAAAAGGGTCGGGTATCGGAGGCCGGCCCGACCGTCGGATCCTGCGCGTCGAAGAGTGGGGCGCGCTGGCCTCAATGGGGCGGGGGCGCCCCAAAGCGTGAGAGCATCGCTCAGCCGGACAGGGGTCCGCTGACCCAGGCTATCGGGTCCGGCCCGCTGTACCTGCCGCGGGACGAGATCGAGCTGCGGTCAATCAGGAGGCTTGGGATAGACTTGGTAGAGGTGGCGCCAAGGGCCAAGAGCTGTGCTGTGGATCTCCGTCGGCGCTTGGCGAAAAAGTGGAATGCCGCTGCCCGATCCCGGAATCAGGTCATGAATTCACGGACGAGAATGCTCGTTGAGCTCGTGGCCTCGGCGCTCCTGCTGGCCGACCTGGCCTGGGCGCAGTCTCAGGACAAGCCCGGCACGCAGGGCTTCCCCGCTCCCGACCGGCCCGTCGCGGGCATCATCTCCCCGGAGTACTCCGATGAGAAAACACGCGACGCCCACGGAGAGGCGGAGCGCGTCATGAATCTCCTCGGCATCAAGCCGGGCCAGCGCGTGGCCGACATAGGCGCCGGCCTCGGGTACTACACCGTTCGTGTCGCTCGCCGCCTCGGGCCGGGCGCCACGATCTACGCCACCGACGTGCAGGCCGAGTACCTGGATCGGCTGAGAGCGCGGCTCGCGCGGGATCGGATTGCCGGTGTGCAGATCATCCTGGGTCTACCGCGAGATCCGAGGCTGCCCGCAGGGTCTGTGGACGTGGCGATCCTCTCGCACATGTACCACGAGATCGAGAATCCCTACGAGTTCCTCCACCGCCTCCAGCCCGCGCTGGCGTCCGGCGCCCGCGTGGGCATCATCGACATGGATCGGCCCACCCAGCGTCACGGCACGCCACCAGCGCTCCTGCACTGCGAGCTGACCGCCCTCGGCTACCGGCAGCTCAGCTTCATGCTGCTGGCGCCCGCGGACGGCTACCTCGCCGTCTTTGCCCCGCCCGAGACCCTGCCGCTGCCCAGCGCCATCAAGCCCTGCCGGCAGTAGGCCGGACAGGGGCTAGCACGAAGGGCGCGCGGTACGTCAGCATCGGCGAGGCCGTGAGGCTTTTAGCGCTAGCCCGCAAGCCCCGGCACCAGCTCCGCACCCGCTTCGACCGTCAGCGTGGAGCCCTTGAAGTCAGCTCTCGAGGCGCCGGCGCCGTCCGCCACGGCATCGAAAGCGCCGCGCCAAGCGCCGCGGCGCCGGCAACAAAGTGCCGGCGCGTGTATCGAGAAGCCGGCATGAAAGCCCCTAGCTCCCGGGCAACCCGCTCATCCGCGCGAGCACGTCGAACACGGCGGCGAAGTCCCTGTCCGCCAGGCCGAGGCCGCGGGCGGCCGTCAGCATCTCGTGGGTGAGGCCGGTCGCCGGCAACGGCACGCCTACGGTCCGCCCCTGCTCGAGCGCCAGGCGCAGGTCCTTCTGCATGAGCACAACGTTGAAGAGCACTTCCTTCGGCGCCTTCAGCACGAAGGGCCCGCGGTACTTCAGCATCGGCGAGGCGGTGACGCTCTTGAGCAGGGCCTCGACGGCGCGCTCGCGCGAGATCCCCGACTTCTCGGCCAGCAGCACGGCCTCGCTGAAGGCGAGCATCTGGACGCCGATGCCGAGGTTGATGGCGATCTTCATGGTCACGGCGAGGCCGAGCGGGCCGACGTGCGTGATGGTCGGGCCGATGGCGAGGAGATACGGTCGCACGCGCTCGAGCGCGGCCGCGTCGCCGCCGACGATGAAGCTCAGCTGTCCCTGCGCGATCGTGACGGTGCTGCCCGACACGGGGGCGTCCAGTATCGCCGCGCCCCGTTCAGCGACGCGCTCGCCGAGCATCCGGGTCACCGCCGGGCTGACCGTGCTCATCTCGGCCCAGATGGCGCCCTTGCCGAGACCGGCCAGGATGCCGTCAGGGCGGAGCGCCACGTCGCGGAGCGCTTCGGAGTCCGTCACCATGCTCAACACGACGTCCGCGCCTTCCGCGGCGCCGCGCGCCGAGTCGGCGATGGTCATGCCCTGGGACGCGAGGGCCTCGGCTTTGGCGCGAGTCCGGTTGTAGCCCGTGACCGGGTGGCCAGCTGCAAGGAGGCGCTTGACCATGGCACTGCCCATCGCGCCCAGGCCCACGAACGCGATTGTCGGCATCAGCCGTTCTTTGGGCCCGCGGGGGCTGGTGTGCTGCCGCTGAACTCGAACATCTGGCCGCCCAGCCCCAGCGCGAGCTTGCCCATGCCCTCGGCCATGCGGTCCATCGTGGGCGGCATCAGTGAGGCCGTCCTCAAATCGCGGAAGGCCCGCTCGACGGGATAGTCCTTGTAGGCGCCGCGCCCGCCAGTGATCTGGAGCGCCAGCGACGTGACGTGCAGCCCGATCTCCGTGGTCAGGTACTTGGCGCGATTCGCCAGCTGCCCGCGCTGGGCCGCGTCGGCGCCATCCCAGCGCGACGCCGAGTCGTGGAGAACGAGTCGCGCGGCGTCCAGGCGCGCCTCGAGGTCGCCGATCTGGCGCTGGACGCCCGGGTCGTTCGAGATCGGGACGTTCTCGGGCTTGACCACGCGCTTCTTCACGTAGTCCGCGGCGAACTCGAAGGCCGCCTCCGCGATGCCGACGTACACGGCGGCGTAGCCCAGCGCGAAGCCCTCGACCACGCCCACGCTCGTCGCCGAGCCCGGCCGGCCGAGCGTCGCGTCCTTCGGAATACGAACCTCGGACAACCTGACCGTCGGGCTGAAGGTCGCGCGCATGCCGAGCGTGTCCCACCTGCCGTCGGTCGAGATGCCCGGGCTCTCGGCGGGCACGAGAGCTAGGAGCAGCGCGGTGGCCATGTCGCCGCTGCCGTCGAGCGCGCACCAGACCATGTAGTACGAGGCGCCCAGCGCCATGGTGCAGAAGTGCTTGACGCCTTCCACGACCCAGCCCTCGCCCGCGGCCCGCACGATCGTCTCCATCGTGAACGTGCGCGAGAGGCTGACGGCAGGCTCGCTGCCCCAGCTGCCGAACATCTTGCCGTGCTCCACGACTTCCGGATAGTAGCGGCGCTTCTGCGCGTCGGTGCCGAGGGCGTCGATGAAGCGCATGACCGTGGAGTGCATGTGGAGCGTCATGGCGGTGCTGGCGCAGCCGCGGGCGATCGCGCGGATCACGGCGATGTAGGTCGCCATGTCGAGCCCCATGCCGCCATAGCCGGTGGGGACGGCGCAGGCGAGGTAGCCCTCGCGGTGGAGGTCAGCCCAGCTCTCCACGGGGTTCTTGCCCTGGCGGTCGTACATGGCCGCTCGCGGCGCGATCTTCTCGCGCGTCAGCCCGTCGGCCCGGTCGACGATGTCCTGGCGCATCCTGGCCGGACCCTGCCTAGCCCGCCCTCGACGTCTTCGCCGGCGCGCTCTTCCGGCCGGTCTTCTTGCAGCGGCAGGTGCCAGCCTCGTGCAGCTCGATCAGGTTGCCGTGCGGGTCGTCCATGAAAAGCTGCTCGAGCCGAGGACCGACGACCGACACGATGCTCCAGTACTTGACCCCCATGCGGTCGAGCTCGCGCTTGGCCTCCTGGACGTCGGGCACGGCCAGCGCCACGTGGAGCGTCGTCGGGTCCTGGTTCGGCCCCTTGGCGTAGCGCGACAACCCGTCGCAGCCCATGATGTGGATCTGCGTATCATTGCCGCAGTCCATCCAGTAGCCGGGGATGCCGGGGATCTCCGGGCGTCCCGTGTCCACCGTCAGTCCCAGGACGTCCTTGTAGAACGCCAGCGACTTGTCCGTCTCGCTCGGCTTCACACGGATGCCGTGGTGGTGCAGCTCCAGCACCTTGACCGCCATGCCGTCCTCCTTCGCTATGATTCGCCCTCGGCAGAGACGCCGCCGGGCAGGTTCGCCACGAGCGTGCCCCAGATGCCTTTGGGCAGGAAGAGCACGAAGGCCATGAAGATGAGCCCGATCACGAGCGGCCAGCGCTCAGTGAAGACGGCCAGCCGGTCCCCGAGCACCAGATAGGTGCCCGCGCCGACGAACGGGCCGAAGAAGGTGCCCGCGCCGCCGAGCAGCGTCATGATGACCACCTGCCCCGAGGTGACCCAGTACAGCGACTCGACGGGCACGACGGCCAGACGGAGGGCGTCGAGCGCCCCGGCCAGACCGGCGAAGAACGCCGAGAAGACGAAGGACAGGTGCTTGACGCGGTTGACGTCGTAACCACACGCGGACGCCCGATCGCCATTCTCGCGGATGGCCTGCAGCACGGTGCCGAAGGGCGAGTCGAGAATCCGCTTGAGGCCGGCGACCGCGAGCCAGACCACGAAGAAGGAAAAGTAGTAGAAGGCCAGCGAGCCCTCGAGGTCGATCTTCCAGCCGAAGAGATTGATCGGCAACAGCGGAATGCCGCGCAGACCATCGTCGCCGCCCGTGACGTCCGACAGATGGAAGGCGACGAAGTAGAGGAGCTGGGCGAAGGCCAGCGTGAGCATGGCGAAGTAGATGCCGCGGCGCCTCAGACAGAAGAAGCCGATGGCGACGCCGCCCAGCACGGCCAGCAGCGGCCCCGCGGCGAGCCCGAGCCAGAGCGAGCCGATCTTGAGCTTGGCGAGCGCGATGCCCGTGCCATACGCGCCGAGCCCGTAATAGGCGGCGTGACCGAAGGACAGGAGCCCCGTATATCCGTAGAGCAGGTTGAAGCCGAGCGCGAAGAGCCCGAAGATCAGCACCTGCGAGGCGAGCGCCTTGTACGGCATGAGGAACGGGAACACAGCGAAGAAAACGCCGAAGGCCGCCACGGGATGGCGGCCCACGAGTCCGGCAAGAGCGCCCAGGGCGGGCACGCTCACTCCGCGAGCCCGGCCTCGCCGAAGAGACCGCTGGGCCGGACGAGGAGAACCAGCGCCATCACGACAAAGACCATGATCTCGGCGAGCTTGGGCGCGAACAACGTCGTGATACCCACCACCTGCCCCATCAGGATCCCGGCCACGACGGCGCCGAGGAGGCTGCCCATTCCACCGACGACGACCACCACGAATGACTCGATGACCATGGTGACGCCCATATCCGCGTAGGCGCCGCGCATCGGTCCGGCCAGCGCGCCGGCAAGACCGGCGAGCCCGCAGCCAATGCCGAAGACCAGCAGCCAGATCCGGTTGAGATTGATACCGAGCGCGCGGACCATCAGCGGATCTCGCGAGCCCGCGCGGATGATGAGGCCGACGTTGGTCCGCGTGAGGAAGGCCCAGAGGGCGAAGAGGACGACCACGGTGACCGCGATCACGAAGAGCCGGTAGGCGGGAAAGGCCATGAAGCCCAGGTTGACGGCCCCGCCCAGCTCACGGGGGGGATCGAGGGTGAGCCCGATCTTCCCCCAGATGAGCTTGGCGGTCTCGATGAGCACGAGCGAGAGTCCGAAGGTCAGCAGCAGCGGATCGTCCGGGCCCCTCCCATAGAGCCTCCGAATGAGAAGGCGCTCGATGAGAAGCCCGAACGTCCCGACCATGAGGGGCGCCACCAGCAGCGCCACCCAGAAGTTGCGCGTGAAGCCCAGGACAAAGACGGTGCAGTAGGCGCCTAGCATGTAGAGCGCCCCGTGGGCGAAGTTGACCACGGTCATGAGCCCGAAGATGAGCGAGAGGCCAATCGCGAGCAACACGAAGAGCATCCCCAGCACCAGACCGGTGAAGATCTGGGGCAGGACCGCGGCGAGCGAGACGTCCATCAGCGGCTACGCGTGGCCCTTCTCGGCGCAGGTCCGGTCGTACTTCTCGTCCGCCGCCACTTTGGTCACGATGTCCATCGTCCCCCACTCGCCCTTGACCTTGCCGGGACCGCGCCCCTTGACGATCCACATGTCCTGCATGGACTTGTTGTCGCAGGCCCGCCACCACTGCTTGCCCTTGAAGTGGTCGTAGACGGGGTTCTTCCTGAGCGCGTTGGCCACGGCCTCCGAGTCCGTGGATTTGGCCAGCTCCACCCCGCGGGCCACCTCGAGCACCCCCGAGTAGGAGTAGGCGCCGTAGTCGCCGGGCGGGATGTTGAACTTCTTCATGGACGCCTCGACGAACTTCTTCGCCGACGGGATCGAGCTCTGGAGCTCCCAGTACCAGTTGATGGCCCCGTAGACGTCCTGGTAGAGCTCCGGCCCGCCCTCCTTCAGGTAGGAGGCCCACAGGAGCGGCTGGGCGAGCTTCATGGTCTTGTCCATGCCGAAGCTCCGTGCCTGCTTGAGGTAGGCGATGTTGTCCGCGCCCGGCGTGACCGACATCACAACGTCCGGCTTGGCCGCCTGGATCTTCGGCAGGTGGGCGGAGAACTCCGCGCTGCCGAGCGGGTACGGCGTCGCGCCGAGGAGCGTGCCGCCCTGCTTCGCGAGCGTGTCCTGGAGCACCGCGTTGTTCTGCTTGCCCCAGGCGTAGTCGGCGTAGATGATCCACCACTTCTTGCCGAGGTTCTGTGCGACCCAGGTGCCCATCACGCGGGACGTGATGGTGGGGTTGAGCGCCTCGTGGAAGGTGATGGGGCTCGTGTCCGGCTTGGCGCTGATCTCGTCCGACTGGCTCGTCGAGATGAAGAGCACCTTGGCCTTCTTGGTCTGCTCGTTGATCGCCATCTGCACGTGCGCGGCGAGCCCGCCCACGATGAACTGGCACTTCTGGTTCTCGATCAGCTCCTTGGTGCGCTGGGCCCCGACGGCCGGCTTGAGCTCGTCGTCGCGGAAGAGCACCTCGACCTTGCGGCCCATCACGCCGCCCTTGGCGTTGAGCTCGTCCTGCGCGAGCTGCGCGCCGCGCTGCATGTCGGCGGACAGGGCCGCGAAGGGCCCGGTCAGCGGCAGCGGGCAGCCGATGCGGAGCGGTTCGGCCTGAGCGCGGAGCACCGAGGGGAAGAGCCCCTGCGTGGCGACCACACCTGCGGTCGCGCCCGTTGCGGCCAGGAATTTACGACGTGTGATCGACGCCATCGTCGTGTCCTCCTTCGATGTGTGAGTGGGTGCCGGCGGGCCCGGCGCGCTCCGTTGATAGCAGGGGCCTCCCGTGATGTCAAGGCGGCCCCGCGCCACTTTCACTCTCGTCACCGGGCGCCGAGGTCCCGGAAGCCCTTGCCCTCCTTCGCCAGCCGCTCGAGCAGCGGCGCCGGCGTCCAGGGCTCGCCGTGCCGCGTGTGGAAAGCCGCCACGTCGGCGTAGACCTTCTTGAGGCCGACCTGGTCGGCGTAGAACATCGGGCCGCCGCGGTAGCGCGGGAAGCCGTAGCCGTAGAGATAGGTGACGTCGATGTCGCTCGAGCGGAGCGCAATGCCCTCCTCGAGGATGCGGGCGCCCTCGTTGACGAGGGCCCAGAGGCAGCGCGTGAGAACCTCCTCGTCGCCGACGGTCCGCCGCGCGATGCCGCCCTCCTTGGCCGCCGCGGCGATGATCGCCTCGACCTCGGGGTCGGGCTTCGGCACCCGCGAGCCGGCCTCGTAGCGGTACCAGCCGGCACCGGTCTTCTGGCCGAAGCGCCCCTTTTCGCAGAGCCTGTCGCCTACGTGCGAGTAGCGCAGGTCCTTCCGCCGCGTGGCGGCCTTGCCCTTGCGGATCCGCCAGCCGACGTCGAGCCCCGCCAGATCCTGCATGGCGAAGGGGCCCATGGCGGAGCCGAAGTCGTAGATGACCTTGTCCACCTGCTGGGGCGATGCGCCCTCCTCCACGAGGAACTCCGCCTCGCGGAGATACGGGTGGAGCATCCGGTTGCCGATGAAGCCGTCGCAGTTGCCCGCCAGCACCCAGACCTTGCCGATGCGCCTCGCCAGCTCGGCCGACGTCGCGATCGTCTCCTTCGATGTCTTGGCGCCGCGCACCAGCTCGAGGAGCCGCATCACATTGGCCGGGCTGAAGAAGTGCGTGCCGATCACCGACTCGGGGCGCGACGTCGCAGAGGCGATCTGGTCGATATCGAGCGTCGAGGTGTTGGAGGCGAGGACGGCACCCGGCTTGGCGATTTTGTCGAGGGCGGCGAAGACTTCCTTCTTGACGCCCATCTCCTCGAAGACCGCCTCGATCACAATGTCCGCGTCGCGGACGGCGGCGCGGTCGAGCGAGCCCGTGATCAGGCCCATGCGCTTGTCCATGTCGGCCTGGGAGAGCCGTCCCTTTTCGACCGTGGCGGCGTAGTTCTTCCTGACGACGGCGAGCCCGCGGTCGAGCGCGTCCTGCGCGACTTCCACCACGGTCACCGGGATCCCGGCATTGGCGAAGTTCATGGCGATGCCGCCGCCCATGGTGCCGGCGCCGATGATGGCCGCGCGCTCGATCTTCTTCGAGGGCGTGCCCGGCGGCACGTCGGGAATCTTCGTTGCCTCGCGCTCGGCAAAGAAGGCGTGGATCTGCCCCTTGGACTGGGGCGAGGCCATGCATTCCTGGAAGAGCGCGCGCTCCTTCTTGAGTCCCTCGGCGAACGGCAGCGTGACGGCGGCCTGCACGGCCTCGAGGCACTTGAAGGGCGCCAGGTAGCCGCGCGCAGAGCGCTCGATGCTTTTCCTGAAAGTGTCGAAGAGGGCGGGATTGGCGCGCGCGGCCTGGAGCTTGTCGTCCATGGCCGAGATCTTCTTCAACGGCCGCTTCTCTGCGACGACGCGCTCGGCGAACGCGACGGCGCCGGCGCGGAGGTCGTCGCCCACGACCTCGTCCACGATGCCGAGCTCCTTGGCCTTGGGCGCCCGCACCGGGTCGCCGCTCACGATCATGTTGAGCGCGGCCTCGACTCCCGCGACCCTGGGCAAGCGCTGGGTCCCGCCCGCCCCGGGCAGAAGGCCCAGCTTGACCTCGGGCAGACCCACCTGCCCCGCGGCGACGGCGACGCGGTAGTGACAGGCGAGGCAGACCTCGAGGCCACCGCCCAGCGCCGTGCCGTGGATGGCCGCCACCACGGGCTTCGAGCTGCCCTCGATCGCCGAGAGGACGCTGTGGAGATCGGGCGGCTGGGGCGGCTTGCCGAACTCGCGGATGTCGGCGCCCGCGATGAAGGTGCGCCCGCCGCCGATGATGACCATGGCGCTGACGCCCGGGTCCGCCAATCCCTTGGCGATGCCGTCCATGAGGCCCTGGCGCACTCCCTGCGCGAGCGCGTTGACGGGCGGGTTGTTCACGGTGATGACACCGACGCTGCCCTGCTTGTCGAACGCTACAAGGTCACTCATTGGGTTCCTCCGCGGAGAAGGCTCTCCGCCGCTTCCATCAGGCTTTCGGAAAGAGTCGGATGCGCGTGGATGGTCAGTGCGAGGTCTTCCGCGGTCACGGCGGTCTCGATGGCGAGCGCGGCCTCGGCGATCAGCTCCCCCGCGCCCGGGCCGGCGATGCCGACGCCGAGGATGCGCCCCGTCGCGGCGTCGGCGATCAACTTGGTCAGCCCATCGCTGCGCCCGAGGGTCGCGGCACGCCCCGAGGCAGCCCACGGGAACTTCGCGACCTTGATCGCCAGGCTGGCATGCTGGGCTTCCGCCTCCATCAAGCCGCACCAGGCGACCTCTGGATCGGTGAACACCACGGCGGGCACGGCGGCATTGTCGAAGGCCGACGGGCGCCCCGCAATCGCTTCCGCGGCGACCTTGCCCTGGCGCATGGCGCGGTGGGCGAGCATGGGGTCGCCCGTGACGTCGCCCACTGCGTGGATGTGCGGATCGGCCGTCCTGCAACGCTCGTCGATGGGAATCACACCGCGCTCGCCGATCCTGACCTTGGTAGTCTCGAGCCCGAGCCCGTCGCTGACCGCGCGGCGACCGACCGCAACCAGGACGCGATCGAAGGACTGAGACCCCTGACCCTCGATGTCCGCCTCGATGGCGCTGCCCGACTCCTTGAGCGCGGTGACCGTGCACCTGAGGTGGATGGCGGCGAACATCTTCTCGCAGCGCCGCGCGAGCGGCTGGACGAGATCGCGATCGGCCCCGGGCAGAAGTCCCTCCGTCATCTCGACGACGGTAATTCGGCTCCCAAGCGCGGCATACACCTGCCCCAGCTCGAGCCCGATGTAGCCACCGCCGATGACGAGCAGCTGCTCGGGGATGTCGGCCACCTCGAGCGCCGCCGTCGAGTCCATGACTCGGTCGCTCCTGAGCGTGAGACCCGGCACCTGCGCCGGGATCGAGCCGGTCGCGATGACCGCGTGCTTGAAGCGGACCACCTGAGGCTCGTCGCCGCCGACCCGGATGCTCCGCGAGTCCTCGAACGCGCCGAGGCCGCCGATGACCTGCACGCCCTTGGCCTTGGCCACGGAGGCCAAGCCACGCGAGAGCTTGCCCACGACGCGCTCGGCCTTCCACTTTCGCAGCGGATCGAGCGCAATGCGCGGCTCGCCGAAGTCGAGCCCGAACTCCTTCGCCCGCTCGGCCTCGCCGATGAGCGCCGCCACGTGGAGCAACGCTTTGGACGGTATGCACCCCTCATAGAGACACGCCCCGCCGAGGCGCTTGCCCGCATCCACCACCACCGTCTCGAGCCCCAGCTCGGCGCAGCGGAACGCGGCCGAATAGCCGCCGGGCCCGCCACCCAGCACGGCCACGTCCACCTCAGTCACCAGATCGCCCATCACCATGCCAGGCCTCTAGAAGGGAGTATGCATACTATGCATATACTCGCTGCGCGGAGTTCGAGTGGGACGAGGCCAAGCGAGCCCGGAATCGGCAGATCCATGACGTAGATTTCGAAGAGGCAGCGACGGCCTTCTTCGATCCCTTGGTACCTCCCCCGCTTGACCAGATCGACCGATACACCAAGGTACGTATCACGATCTTCATCGACAACGACGTCCTGAAGTTCTTCAAAGCGCGGGCGGCCAAGCGGGGCAAGCCGGCGTACCAGACACAGATCAACCAGGCCCTGCGCGAGTACATGGAGGGCAGCCGGCCTCCGGCCAAGCAAAGCCACGATGAGCGCAGGCTCATCGCGCACCTCGCGGAGCAGGTCGCCAAGTACGCGGTAGCCAAAGCCAGCAAGCCTCGGCCAAAGCGGCCCAAGAGATAAACGCTACCATTCGAGGAACAGGGTTTCCGGCGCTTCGAGGCGGCGGATGATGGCCTGGGCGAAGCGCGCGCCGTCGGCGCCGTCGGCCACCCGGTGGTCGAAGGTGAGGGTGATCGGCAGCATCATCCGGACCACGATCTGGCCGCCGCGCACGACGGGCTCCTCCCTGCCGCGGGCCACGCCCAGGATGGCCACTTCCGGATAGTTGATGATGGGGATGGCGCCCGTGCCGCCCAGCGCGCCGATATTGGTGACCGTGAAGGTGCCGCCGCGGAGATCGTCGAGCGCGGCCTTGCCATCCCTCACCCGCTGGGCCAGCGCGGCCAGCTCGCGAGCCAGCTCCATCACCGGCTTCTTGTCCACGTCTCTGATGACGGGGACGATCAGGCCGCGGTCGGTCGCCACGGCGATGCCGAGGTGGCAATAGCGCTTCAGGATTAGCTCCCCCGCCCCGGCGTCGAGGCTCGCGTTGAACTGCGGGTGCTCGCCCAGGGCGAGCGCCGCCGCCTTCAGGATGAAGCTCGTCAGCGTCAGCGTGACCTGGCGCTCCTTGGCCGCCTCGAAGCTTCGCGTGACGATCGCGTTGAGGTCCGTGATGTCGGCCTTGTCGAAGTGGCTGACGTGCGGAACGAGCGCGGCCGACAGGGTCATGCGCTCGGCGATCGTGCGGCGGAGATGCGAGAGCGGCTGGCGCTCGACGGGCCCCCACTGCTCGAACTTCGCAAGCGGCGGCGGCTCGAGACCGACGAAGGCCAGCGGCTTGGCGGGGCCCGCGGGCGCCACGGCGCGCGCGGGAGACGCGGGAGCGGCCGCGGGCTTGCCCGCGCTTGCGCGCACGTCGTCGTCCGTGATGCGGCCTGCCGCGCCCGTGCCGCGCACGGTCTGAAGGTCCACGCCCAGCTCGCGCGCGAGACGCCGCGTCGAGGGCGCCGCTGCGGCCGGGCCGCCGGCGCCGCGTGGCGCCATCGCTGGCTGGGCCGCCGGCGCCGCGGCCCCGGCAGCCGCGGGGGCGGAGCGTGCCGGCGCCGGTGCGCCGCCGCCATCGGCAAAGCTCACGAGCGGCTGGCCGACCTTGACGGTCTGTCCGGGCTGGACGTGGATCTTCTCGACCCGGCCGGCAAAGGGCGACGGGATCTCGACCTGAGCCTTGTCGGTCTCGACCTCGAGAAGCGGCGAGTCTTCCTTCACGACGTCGCCCTCGTGGACGAGGACGGCACGGATCTCCGCTTCGACGAGGCCCTCGCCCAGATCGGGCAGGACGAACGTGCGGGTCATACTAGAAGGCCAGGGTTTCGCGCGCGGTGGCGAGGACGCGCGCGACGTCGGGCACGGTCGCCTTCTCGCGGGCGAAGCCCGGGAAGGGCACGTCGTAGGCAGCGACGCGCCGTATCGGCGCCTCGAGCGAGAGGAAGGCGCCCTCCATGATGCTGGCGGCGATCTCGGCGCCGGGGCCGAAGCTCTTCGGCGCCTCGTGGACGATGACCGCGCGCCCGGTCTTGGAGACGGAGGCCGCCAGCGTCTCGCGGTCGAGCGGCGAAATGGTCAGCAGGTCGATGACCTCCGGCGCCACGCCGTCTTCGGCCTGGAGCGTCTCCGCCACCTCGAGCGCCACGCGCAGCATCGCGCCGTAGGCGATCAGGGTCAGTCCCCGCCCGTCGCGCGCGACCTGTGCCCGGCCGATGGGCATGGTCTCGCTCTCGTCGGGCACTTCCTCCTTAGACGCGTGGTAGAGGGCCTTGTGCTCGAAGAAGACGACGGGGTCGGGGTCGCGGATCGCGGCGACCAGCAGCGCGCGCGCCGTGCGCGGCCCCGACGGGATGACCATCTTGAGCCCGGGGATGTGGGCGTAGAACTGCTCCTCGCTCTCGGAGTGGTGCTCGAGCGCGCGGACGCCGCCGCCGTACGGCATGCGTATCACCATCTGGCAGTGGAAGCGCCCCTGGCTGCGCTGGCGGTAGCGCGCGGTGTGGTTCTCGATCTGGTGGAAGCTCTGGAAGGCGAAGCCGGAGAATTGGATCTCGCACACGGGCTTGAGCCCGTAGAGCGCCATGCCCACCGAGCTGCCGATGATGGCGGCCTCGGCCAGCGGGCTGTCGATGACACGATTGCTGCCGAAGCGCCGGTGCAGATCCTCCGTCACGCGGAAGACGCCGCCGTCCACGCCCACGTCCTCGCCGATAACGAGCACGTCGGGGTCCCGCTCCATCTCCTCGAGCAGGGCCAGGTTCAGGGCCTTGACCATGTTGAGCTTTGCCATGTGGCGCGCCGTCAGTCCCGCACGATGTAGGTGATGGCGGCGCCCGTCACCGCGGCCGGAAGCACGGTGAGCGCGAGAATGCGCAGGAGGACCGGCCACAGATCCTGGAGCCGGTCGACGTCCGAGTGGCCCGCGGCCAATCCGGCGCGCACGATCCAGAGGAAGACGTCCACCACGGCGAGGGCCGGGGCGAAGGCCCAGGCGCGGCGGGGGGCGCAGACGCCCAGGACGGCGGCGCCGATCACCATCAGCACGGGACGGCCGAGCTCGTTCACGCCGCGCGCGAAGCCCGAGTCGCGGTACGAGAGCCCCGGCACGTACGCGAGAGAGACATCCGCGATGAACGGCACGGCCCAGGCCGCGACACCCAGGCACAGGGCGAAGGACAGGAGCTCCCGGCTGCTGAACGGATGCTCCGGCTTGATGACGACTAGTTCTGCCAACGGCTGGTCCTCCGCTGGCCGCGCATCGGCGGCGAGGCGGGCTCGGCTGAGGCTGGCTCGCCGCCGTCCGCCGGCGCTTGGAGACGAGCCGCCAGCTCGGCGCGCTGGGCCTCCAGGTCATGCGGCAGCTCCGCGTAGGCGTGGTCGAACATCGCGAGCGGATCGGCGGGCGGCATCGCCTCGAAGCGCTCGACCGCGCGCGCGATCTCCTCGTCCACCTGCTCGTCTACTGAGACGTCGAGCAGCTTCTTCTTCTCGAGGTAGCCGCGAAAGCGCGTCAGCGGGTCCTTCTGCTCCCAGAACTTGACCTCCTCGTCGGTCCGGTACTTCGTCGGGTCGTCCGCCGTCGTATGGACGCCCAGACGATACGTGACGCATTCGATCATGGTTGGCCCCTGCCCCGCCCGCGCCCGCTCGACGGCCTCGAGGCTCGCCGCATAGACGGCCAGCACGTCGTTGCCGTCCACCTGGATGCCGGGGAAGCCGTAGGCCAACGCCTTCTGCGCGATGGTGCGCGAGTTGGTCTGCTTCTTGAGCGGCACGGAGATGGCCCACTGGTTGTTCTGGCAGACGAACACGACGGGCACGTGCCAGACGCCGGCGAAGTTGGCCGCCTCGTGGAAGTCGCCCTCGGAGGTCGCGCCGTCGCCGAAGTAGGCCATGACCACCGCGTTCTCACCCCGGTACTGGATGCCGTACGCGATGCCGACCGCGTGGGGCAGCTGCGTGGACACGGGGATGGTAATGGGCAGGTCGTGCTGCTCGGGCCCGGGCTGGCCACCCTCGAGCCGGCCGGCGAAGAGGGCCAGGAACTTTTCGATGGGCCAGCCGCGCCAGAGCATGGCCGCCGTCTCGCGGAAGGACGGCACCATCCAGTCGGTGGGCTTGAGCGTGGAGACGCTGCCCAGTTGCGAGGCCTCCTGCCCCTTGATCGGGGCGAAGGTGCCGATCCGGCCCTGGCGCTGGAGCTTGAGCATGCGCTCGTCGAGGCGCCGCCCGAGAACCATCGCGCGGTAGAGGCGCTTGAGGTCTTCGGGCGAGAGCATGGGCTCGAGGTTGGCGTCGAGCGTGCCGTCGCTGTCCAAGATGGACAGGCGCTCGGTGGGGAACTGCGGCTCGATCTGGGTCCTGGGCATGACGGTCCCCGTTCGCCCCCTATCCTACCCGAAGGGAAGGAGGCCCACCAGCGACTTGACCGAGCCGCTGCGGGTGAGGCGCCTCGTTACGAGAACGGGATGGGGAGGGGCGGCCGTCCCCAGGGTCGCCCACCCTTGACCGTCAGCCACGGCACGAGCTTCTTGGTGCCGCTGCGCTTGTTGTTGCGCGTGTCCACGAACTCCACCGGCCCGTCGACCAGCTCGAAGATGGACATGTCAGCCGGCGCGCCGACCAGAAGCGTGCCCAAGCCCGGCACGCGACCGATGATCTTCGCCGGCTCCCACGTGGTGCGCGCCACCACCTCTTCGAGCGAGACGCCGAGGTTCAAGAACTTCGACATGACGTTGGGCAAGACGCGGTAGCCAGGCGTGTTGATGCTGAACCCGTGGAGATCGCTCGATAGGGTGTCTGGTGGGGTGCCCTGCTGCATGGCCGGCTCGCACACGGTGTAGTCGAAGCTGCCGCCGCCGTGGCCGACATCGAAGATCACCCCGCGCTGCTTGGCCGCCTTGGCCGCGGGGAGCAGCTGGCCGTTCTGGACGATGTTGTTGCCGGCGCCGCTGAAGGCGTGAGTGAGAAGATCGCCCGGGCGGAATAGGTCGAGGAGGTCCGAGATGGAGCCGGGAGCGGCGCAGATGTGGCACATGACGCGGTACTGCGGGCCCGCCACAGTGGCCGCAAGGATGGCGCGCCGCAAGGGCTCGAGGCCGTTCTGGCCTACGACAGAATTCGAAATGTGCACGAACGCGAAGAGGCGCGTCCGGGTCTGCGGCCGCGCCCAGTGGGTGAACGCCCCGAGAGTGCGGGCGCCCGTGTCCCCCGCGGAGACGGCCGTGGTGGTGCCCGTGATCCCGACCAGCTCGTCGGCCGGGAGCCCGATGCCAATGTGAGGGATCAGGTGTGTATGGACGTCCACGAGCCCCGGCGTCACGAGCCTGCCCCCCGCGTCGATGTGCTGCACCGCGCGATCGGCCGCGATGCTCGCCCCGATCGCCGCCATCTGACCGTTCTTGATGCCGATGTCGCGCTTGCCACGGAGGCGCTGGCTCGGATCCAGGACGTCGCCATTGGCGATGACGAGGTCGAACTTGAGCGCGGGATCGGCCGGCTTGAATCCCACGGGCGTCGGCAGGGCCATTTGGGTACCGCTCATGGGCGTCTGCGCCTGGGCGGCCTGCGCGATCAGGAGACTCCCTGCCGCAGCCGTGGAACCGAGCTTGATGAGATCGCGTCGAGAGACGTCCATGTCTCCCTCCAACCGGGAAGCGTCAAGCGAATGAGCCGAAGTGGCGGCACTCGGATGTGAGACGATGTGCGTCCATGCCATTCTCATCCTTCGGGCTTCACTCCGATCTCCTCCGCGGCGTCAAGGAGATGGGCTTCACCCGCCCCACCCCGATCCAGCAGGACGCGATCCCCCCGGCGATGGAAGGCCGCGACGTGCTCGCCTGCGCCATGACGGGCAGCGGCAAGACGGCGGCCTTCGTGCTGCCCATTCTCCACCGCCTCATGCCGAAGCGCCGCGGCGTGACCCGCGCGCTCATCATCACGCCGACGCGCGAGCTGGCGGCCCAGATCGACGAACACCTGAGCCAGATGGCCGTGCACACGCCGATGTCGGGCGCGGCCGTCTTCGGCGGCGTCGGCATGGGGCCGCAGGAGCATGCCTTCAGGACGGGCGTGGACGTCATCGTCGCCACGCCGGGACGACTCCTCGACCACTTCCGCTTCCCCTACGCCAAGCTCGAGGGACTGGAGATCCTGGTCCTCGACGAGGCCGACCGGATGCTCGACATGGGCTTCCTGCCCGACATCCGCCGCGTGCTCAAGCACCTGCCCTCCCGGCGGCAGACGCTCTTCTTCTCGGCGACCATGCCGCCGCCCATCATGACGCTGACGCGGGAGCTGCTGCGCAACCCGGCGACCATCAACCTCGAGCGCAAGGCCGCGCCCGCCGTCGGCATCACGCAGGCGGTGTACCCGGTCCCCCAGGACGTCAAGTCCTCCCTGCTCCTGGAACTGATCAAGCGCGGCGAGATGAAGAGCGCACTGGTCTTCACGCGCACCAAGCACCGCGCCAATCGGCTGGCCGACTTCCTCGTGCGCCACGGCGTCGGCTGCGAGCGCATACACGGCAATCGCAGCCAGCCGCAGCGCACGGCGGCGCTCGCGGGCTTCAAGAGCGGCCGGTTCCGGATCCTGGTCGCCACCGACATCGCCGCGCGCGGCATCGACGTGGAGGCGCTGAGTCACGTCATCAACTTCGACGTGCCCGCCGTGCCCGATGACTATATCCACCGCGTGGGGCGCACGGCCCGCGCGGAGCTGAGGGGCGACGCCTTCACCTTCGTCTCGCCGCAGGAGGAAGGGGAACTCTCGGCCATCGAGCGCGCCGTCGGCAAGCGGCTGCCTCGGGTGGTCCTGCCCGATTTCGACTACAACCGGCGCGGGTCGGAGAAGCTCGAGATTCCGCTGGCGGAACGCATCGCGGCCATCCGCGCGCGCAAGGCCGACGACCGCACCCGCGCCAAGACCAACGCCGCGCGCCGAGGCCAGCAGCCGGGCCAGGGCCAGCGCCCCGGCGCCGGGCCCGCGCCCCACAGAGGCCCCCGACCGCCGGTGCAGTCCTGGCCGGGGACGCCGTCGGCCCACCGCCGACCCGGCGGCCGCTAGCTGTCGTTCCCTCGCCGCCAAAGAGGACTGGGCAGGGTGAGGGGGCTCAGCCAGGCGAGAGACGTTGCTCCACGTGCCGCGCGTACCGGGACATGGAGTAGGTGCAGATCCAGTACACCACCGCGATAAAGAGGTAGAGCGCGAAGGGGCGCACCTCGCGGTTGTTGACGACCTGGGCCGCCTTGGTCAAGTCCATGAAGCCGATGATCGACGCGAGCGAGGTGTCCTTGAAGAGCACGATGAACTGGGTCACCAGCGACGGGATCATGTTCTTGAGGGCCTGCGGCAGGACGACGTGGCGCATCGTCTGCGTGCCCGTGAGCCCGACGGCAGTCGCGGCCTCGACCTGCCCCCGCGCCACCGACTGCACGCCCGCCCGCACGATCTCGCCGAGGTAGGCCGCCTCGAAGATGACGAAGGCCGTCAGCGCCACCCAGAACTCCGGAATGGACCGCTTGAGCAGGATCGGCACGACGAACCACATCCAGAAGATGACCATGACCAGCGGCACGCCTCGGAAGAACTCCACGTACAACGTGGCGGGGATGCGGATCCACCGCTGGGGCGCGAGCCGGCCCAAGCCGATGAAGATGCCGAGCAGGAAGCCCAGGATGATGGCCGGGATGGCGAGCCGCACCGTGCCGCCGACGAACTGCCCGAAGCCCAGGAAGCCCTGGATCATCAGGAACGGCAGGTTGCGCCAGATGACGTCGAGGCCGGAGATCACCGCCGCCTCCTGCCACCGCTCGTGATGAGGCCGGGAATCGCTGTCCTCCGCTCGACCCAGGACATGATCGACGCCAGCCCCACGCAGAGGACCAAATAGATGAGCGTCCCCGCCGTCAGCGCCTCGATCGCCTTGGCCGTATATGTCTCGATCTGGCGGGTCTGGAAGGTCAACTCGGCCACGCTGATGGTCAGCGCCACGGAGGAGTTCTTGAGCAGGTTCAGCGACTCATTGGTCCCCGGCGGAATGATGATTCTCAACGCCACCGGCAGGATGACGTAGCGATAGGCCTGGAAGGTCGTCAGCCCCGAGGCAACGGCCGCCTCCACCTGCGTCCTCGGGATGGACTGGATGCCCGAGCGCAGCACTTCCGAGAAGCGCGCTCCGCTGTACACGCCGAGCGCGAAGACCCCCGCCCAGAACTCGAGCCCGTGGCCGAACATCCACTCGCGGATCACCTCGGGCAGGATGGGCGGCACCGCGAAGTACCAGAAGAACATCCAGACCAGCAACGGGACGTTTCTGAAGAATTCCACGTAAAAGGTGGCCAGCGCTCGCAGCGGCCGGAACTTCACGGTGCGGAACGCGCCCGACACGATGCCGAGCGCCACCGCCAGGAGCCACGCCAGTGCCGACAGCTCGAGCGTGACGATGAGCCCGCTCAGCAGCCACTGCCCCGACTCCCCCGTCCACAGCACCGACCACTTGAACGTGTAGTTCACTGGATCAGCTCGTCCGCCCGGCCCAGCACCGACTGCGGAATCGTCAGGCCGATGGCCCTGGCGGTCTTGAAGGCCGTGTTCTCGCCGAGGATCATCGCGTCGGCACGGGCCCGCTTCATAGCCAGGAAGGCGGCATCAAAGTCTCCAGGGCCCCGCGCGTCTACACTTTGCACCGTTAGCCCCAAGGACTTCGCCACGCTCTCAGCGCCGCGCACTGTAGCGACAGAGGCGCGATTGTCAGGATCGCGTAGGATGGCGACTCGAGAGGCTCGCGGAATCAACTGCTTGAGAATCTCCAGCCGTTTCCCGGCCAGCTCGGTGATCAGAGAAATCACACCCGTGACGTTTCCGCTCGGTCGTGCCAGGCTCGCGACGAGGCCCACTGCCACGGGGTCGCCGGCCGTGGCGGTGACGATAGGGATAGAGCTCGTGGCCTGTTTGGCGGCGCGAGCCGCTTCGCTGCTGGCTGTCACCAGGATATCGACCTTGGCATTGACGAGCTCGGAGGCCAGGCCCGGCAGCCGGCTCACCTGTCCGTCGGCCCGTCGATGCTCAAAGACGACGCTCTGTCCGTCCACGTACCCGAGCTCACGTAACCGCTCGCGAAGGGCCTTCCAGCGGGCATCCGTAGCAGGACCTGACGGGGCGAGATCCAGAAGCCCGACACGCCACACCTTCGCCGGCTGTTGCGCCTCCGCGGCGAGCGTCCCGGCAAGGATGCCGCCCGCCAGCGTGCCGAGAAACGCCCGTCGAGTGGTCACTGGATCACCTCGTCCGCGCGCAGCAGCAGCGACTGGGGGATCGTCACGCCGAGGGCCTTGGCGGTCTTGAGGTTGATAACCATGTCGAACTTGATCGGCTGCTCTACGGGAAGCTCGCTTGGTTTGGCGCCCTTCAGAATTCTGTCTACATATACGGCCGCGCGGCGATACATCTCGGGGATGCTTCCACCGTAGAACATCAGACCTCCGGCAACCAGGAACTCTCTGCCCGGATACATGGAGAGGAGGCGATTCTTCGCGGTGAACTCGACGATCCGCCTGGCATACGAGGCGATGAGCGGGTCGGCCGTGGTCATCAACGCATCCGGTCTGGCTCGCCCGATGGCGGCGAACACGCGCTCAAAGTCAGCCGGCCCTCGGAGCTCGTGGGGCTCGAGCGTCAGGCGCAGGTTCTTCGCCCACCGCTTCGTCTCCTGGAGAGCGAGCACGCTCCCGCGGTTGTCGGGGTTGTAAATCAGCGCCACGCGGGCCATTCTAGGGTTCACTTCCTTGAGCAGCTCCAACCGCTTCCCATACTCGGGCCCAATGAACGCGACCCCCGTGATGTTGCCGCCAGGACGAGCATAGCTGGCGACGAGGCCCGTCTGATCGGGAAAGGCGACATTTGCGAACACGATCGGAATGGTCGCCGTCGCTTGTTTGGCCGCGCCGGATGCTTGCGATCCCGCTGTGCATATGACGTCGACGCGGAGGCCGACCAATTCGGACGCGAGCCTCGGAAGGCTCGGGACCTGTCCGTCGGCCCAGCGCGCTTCCACCGTAAGGTTGCGGCCTTCGACGTACCCGAGCTCACGCAAGCCGGCCCGCAGGGCATCCAGATTGGGCAGGCCGTCCGCGGCCGTCCCAGGGGAAATCCAGCCGATCCGGTACACCTTCCCCGCCGGCTGCGCCTGGGCGGCGAGCGGCGCAGCGAGGAGGCCACCGACCACCGTGCCGACAAATGCCCGCCGGGTGGTCATTGGATCACCTCGTCCGCGCGGCGCAGCAGCGATTGTGGGACGGTGAGACCGAGCGCCTTGGCGGTCTTGAGGTTGATGACCAGCTCGAACGTGGTGGGCTGCTCGACGGGCAGGTCACCCGGCCTGGCCCCTTTGAGGACCTTGTCCACGTAGGCGGCGGCGCGTCGTACCTGATCGTAATAGTTCACCGCATACGACATGAGGCCGCCAGCCTCTACGAACTTGCCGGTGACCCCACATTGCCGGTATCCGATGCTTGGCGGCGAGGTCCACGATGGTCTTGCGGTGCTCAAGGGTCAGAACGCCCGCAGCCCCGAACAGCGCCTGGGCGCCCTTCCGGGTCATCGCGGCAAAGGCGCCCTGGAACTCGCCCGGTTCTCGCACCTCGAGCGGCTGCAGTGTCAGGCCCAGTGCCGGCGCCGCCTCCTGCAGCTCCTTCAAGAACAGCACGTTGGATCTGTCGGCCGGATTATAGAGGACCGCCACGCGGGAAGCCTTGGGAGTAACTTCCTTCAGGAGCTCCAACCGTTTCCCGCTTAGCTCGGCGCTGATGCTTGTCATCCCCGTGATGTTCCCACCCGGTCGCGCGAAGTTGGCGACGAGCCCGGCGCCAACCGCATCGGCGACGGCCGCGAAGACGATGGGAATCGTGCTGGTCGCCTGCTTGGCGGCCAGAGATGCTGGCGTAGCTGGCGTGACGATAACATCTACCTTCAGACGGACCAGCTCGGCCGCAAGCTCGGGCAGGCGCTCTACCCGCCCGCTTGCGAATCGGTACTCAATGGGAATGTTCTGCCCCTCGATGTAACCGAGCTCACGCAACCCTTGCCGGAAGGCGGCGAGTTCTGGGGAGGGTCCGGGAGAGCCGAAAAACAGGAAACCGATCCGGGGAACCTTCCCCGCCTGCTGCGCCTGGGCAACGCGTGGAGCGGCTAGGCTCCCGGCCGCGAGCGCGGCCATGAAGGCTCGCCGGGTGGTCACTGGATCAGCTCGTCCGCGCGCGCCAGCAGCGATTGCGGGATTCTTAGGCCAAGCGCCTTGGCGGTCTTGAGGTTGATGATGAGCTCGAATTTCGTGGGCTGCTCGACGGGGAGGTCGGCCGGCTTGGCGCCCTTGAGGATCTTGTCCACGTAGGTCGCGGCGCGCCGATGCATGTCGGCATAGTTCGGCCCAAAGCACATCAGCCCCCCGGCCTCCGCCAGCTCCCGGTACGGATACACCGCCGGAAGGCGGTTCCGCGCGGCAAAGTCCACGATTCGCGCCCGGTTATGCAAGAAAACGCGGTCCGCCAGCACGATGAGAGCGCCCGGCCGTTCCTTGACGATGGCGGCGAATGCCTGATCGAACTCCGATTCCGTCCGCACCCCCACGAACTGCAGCTTCAGGTGCAACACCGTGGCCGCCTCATCCGCGTGCTTCTCTGAGACCGCATGGAAGGCATTGGCGGGATTCACGAGAAAGGAGACGCGCGACACCTTCGGCACGAGCTCCCTGAGGAGCTCGAGCCGTTTCCCCTCCAGATCCGGCGAAATCGACGCCAATCCTGTGAGGTTTCCCCCGGGCCGGGCGAGGCTCGCAACGAGACCCGTGCCGACGGGATCGCCCACCGCCACCATGACCATGGGCACCGTCGTCGTGGCTCGCTTGACGGCGAGGGCAGCGGGCGTGCCGGCCGCCACGATCACATCCACCTTGAGGGCGAGGAGCTCGGCAACGAGCTGGGGAAAGCGCTCGTACTGGCCCTCCGCCCAGCGATACTCGATGACAATGTTCCGGCCTTCGACGTAGCCGAGGTCACGCAACCCCTCGCGAAGCGGCCCGACGAGATTGGCCTCGAGGGCAGCCGTGGAGTTCCCGAGAAAAGCTATCCGGTACACCTTCCCCGCCTGCGCCCCGGCGGCACGCGGCGCGGCGAGGAGGCCGCACGCCAGAGTGCCGAGAAATACCCGTCGGGTGGTCACTGGGTCACCTTTGGCTCAGGAGCAAAGCCCCCTGACCTTAGCCTCCGAGGCCGGAGCGGTCAAGGGACGTTGGTCCGCCCTCGGTTCTGAAAGGTCTCTGCGCGCGCGGGTGGAGCACGTCGATCGCCCAGCCCACATCGAGGCGCTCCCCGAGCCA